>Ga0308169_10000143_pt1 | contig 134991 bp, 181 predicted proteins | sample PhyBR1_2_FD_202139 | JGI IMG/M metagenome (GOLD analysis project Ga0308169, IMG submission 202139) | Phyllosphere microbial communities from UC Gill Tract Community Farm, Albany, California, United States - DLSLSB.R1 | ecosystem: Host-associated > Plants > Phyllosphere > Unclassified | place... | reverse complement strand
AGTAGTCAAAGGTGGATTGACTTCTGGTATGTTGGCTTTGGGAGCTGGAGGTGCTGGGGCAATCGGAATGCAGAGGATGAATGTTGCTGCTTGGAGAGGGTTGACATTACCACTCAAGGCATTCGCTCTTACGTGAGTCAACTGCTCTTCCACCGAGAATGAGGTGGAGGCGATTCGCTCGAATCGGGATGAAGCGACTCCCTCCTTTTCTTGTGCTTCGAGCTGGACTGACTAGCTATGACTTCAATGAGCGATGTACAGATCAATCACGACAGCAGGATTCATTATTGGAGCAGATTCAGCATCTCGTAAATTCGAACTCTCAAAGTACTCGATTGGATCCGGAACGAAACTGGAAAAACTCTCTCACGAACAACAACGATTGGAACAAGAAGCTGGAATTGCGGGAAAGACGGGATCGGGTCAGATCAAGGAGATGGGAACTTCAGATGCGGTTTTGCAATGGGCTAAGAAGAATCGATGGAGTGTCGTATTCGGATCGTGAGTCGCTTTTCTCTGTCTTTGTCTACTCGAGGATTTGGTGAGGCGGCAAGGAAGGACAATTGAAGCGAGAAGGAGGGCGGGAAAAGGAGGATCATCGAAGACCAGAAAATGAAAACTGACAAACCTGAAACGTTTTCTTGTCCCTCATTACAGATGGGTTGCATCGATGGGCGCATCAGGAGCATACATCTCTGCCTCACCTCTTTCATTCGCTCAAAAGCTCGTTCAGGTGAGCAATTTCACTCGCATCCTTCCCTTTATGTCCTCTCCATACTGACTCCTCCTCTTCGACATAGGCACGTATGGTTGCTCAGGGACTCACAGTAGCCGTCGTTTTGGCATCAGCGGTGCTCACTCAATTACCGAATGAAGATGGAATCAGTGATGACGAAGCGAAGAGGATTGATCGGGAACAAGGAATGTACGCGTGGAAGAAGGGTTCACCGCATGAACAAAAGGAACATGAGAAGAAGTAGACGATCCTCATTAAGACTTGGACTAGTAGAGAGACAAGAGGAGGAAAGACACGAGTCGAGGGTTTTTTTCGCTGTACATATCGTTCCGACTGGCATTCAATTGATATTGCATACTTGCTCATTGCTTCTGAGATTGATCGTCAGTAGAGAGCTAGATCTGCCCTAAACCTCGACGCGATTGGTTCGCTTTCGAACGAAAAGAGTTCAAATATTGAATAGTTACACAGAAGTTCGCATTGTACTCTGCTCCTCGATCTCTCCTTCACTCTAAAGTTTCGCCTTGTATGGCTTTCCCGTCTTCCCACCCTCCTCCTCCTCCCTAACCGTATTGACCAGCGTACCTATCACTCGTCAAAATGTCAATAAAGCGCTCCTCATCAATCTTTTCCTCGGAGAAACGAAAAGCTCGACTCACCTATTCCCTCAACCCAGCATTTGACGACATCTCCATCTTTCATAAACGGACTTTCTTCTGACGAATCAGTGGGTGCTTTCCTTCCGATCGCGACTGGAGAACCGGTAAGGATTAAGGAATGTCTCGAGATTGTCGAACCAGCAGATAGGAGCGAGATTAGCTTCGGCTACCGCGAGTAAGTCAATACCAGAGTAGTTATGGGAGGAAGGACAAGGGGAGACGTACAACAGCTACGAGTAAATCGGCTGTAGAACCTTTCTGAACGAGCTTATCGTTTAGCTTCGTATTGAATTCGAGTGCGTTCGGATCCCTTAGTGATTCGGGCCGAACGATACAAGGACCAACAGGACACCAAGCTAATCGAGAAATCCACATCAGCTACTCTCCTGAAGTATTTCGCAAGATTTCGCAAAAAGTTGCGCTCACAATCATAACCTTTTCCCATTCCCCACTGTCCCGCACCACCCTTCCCACACAACCCTCTAGAACTCACATCATTCACCACACAATACCCCGCTACATATTTCATCGTATCCTCTTCCTTCGTATTCTTTGGACAATCTTCCGATCCAATAACTACGCATAATTCAACTTCATAATCATTCTTTTCTCCTCTCGCATGATGAGGTATCATGATATCGTCCCCTGGACCAGAGAGGGATGAGGTGGGCTTCAGGAAGAGACATGGAACGGTGGGTGGTTGAGCTGCTTGCGAAGAAGGGTCGATGTTGGGAGGCGCATATTGTAAACCGAGCCCTCGGATCGTTGTGATTTGGTCTTGAGGGAGAGGAGAGAGGAGGGTTCGAACTGTGAGAGTACGGGAGGTGTCGACTGGAACTGAGAGGGATAGTGGAGAATCGTCGGAGGAGGTCGTTTCCAATTTGAGGGGATGGGCTTGAATGAGTTCATTATGGGAGTAGAGGAGTCCTATGTCGCCACTAGTGATGCAGTCACCATAATAAGTCTGTAAGAGGGAGGTTGAGAGTGAGTGGAGGTCAGGATGTTTGCGAAAAGTGGAGAAATTCGAAGAGGGAAGGGGAACGTACGAGACCGTCTTCCTGTGCTATGAAACGTATCAATCTCGTCCATGTCATCCTATACAATCACTGTGGAAAAAAGACCGAAGACCAAAGTTGAGTGGGTTGCGAAAAGGGAGAAACGAAAGAGAGAGAAGAATGCGAGGGAGTTGCTCTCTGCACTAACTTCCAAATCGACGTAATGTCGACTGCACAACTACGATCCTTGTTATCCTCACCGTCCCCCTCGATAGCTCGTCAAGAAGCCCAATCTTACCTTTCGACTTCACTCGGCTCATCATCCACCTCGACCAACCCGTCTCTACTCGCTCCACTCCTCTCCCAACTCCTCGAGCATCAACAATCTCACTCTCAAGAACTAGAGCACAAATTAAAAGCGTCGGAGAAGAAGAAGGGAGAATTATTGAATCAAGCAAAGGAGACGACTTCATCCATTCGAAAGAGAACCAATCAATTGCGCAGTGAGAACGAGAGGATCAAGGAACAAGCGAAACAAGTCAAGGATCAACTAGTTGGTAAATTGGACAAGCGAGTTGATGAGGGAGAGGAGAGTGTTACGTTGAGGGATCAATTGATTCGACTTTCAACGAGGAGGAAAGAGTTACAAGGCGCAAAGAAATGGTTTGCTATCATTGTTAAAGCAGAGGAATTAGGGTACGTCTCTCTTCTCTTTCTCTCTCTCTCTTCCTTTCTGATCCGAGAGTGGTCGAGTTGACTTGATTTCGCGTTTGGGTGAATAGGATGACGGTACTTCGTTCATTGGAATCGAATGCGTTACCTCAAGCTTTCAGAGCTTATGTAGGACTCGTTGATTATATGAAAGCGGTTTATGGAGAGACGGATAAAGTCAAGGGTGGAAATGGAGGAGGGAATGGGATGGTCGCGTTGACTACTCAACTCGTGGGAATGGCGAATGGGGTTTGGAACTCTTTGGTCAAGGTACTATCGACGTGAGTCCTACTGTCGACGTACACAAGGCCAGGGCTGATCAGTATTCGTCTTGACCGTGGTCTGACAGGCGTTTACTTGCGAAACTCGAAGCTCTAGGTTGGCCAACACCTTTCGCAGAACCCTTGGATCCATTCGAAGATCCGAAAGTCGCAGAGTTTCAAACTGCTTTCGTCGATTTACTCACTCTCGAATTACTGTGCGTCGATATCTCGCGCTATCCGGAGTCTATTTCAGTCACTGAAGACTAGTGAAGTGTTGTCCACGCAGACAAAACAACAACGTCTTACCTGGATCAGCCTCGAAATCAGCTCTCCAGTCGAAGAAGCCAAAACCATTATTGGCGTTGGTACCGCTCGTTCACCCTCTCTTACTCAGGTTCAAATGGCAGTTCGATGGAGATCGTACAACAAATCGAATTGACAAGGTGAGTGACCTACTCAAAGCTCATCTATCGCGAAACGCGCACTGAGGCTCTCGATGTCGCTCCTCACAGCCCGAGTATCCTTTATCGCACGTCCTGAACCTCTTGACAGCACACGAACGATTCCTCTCCGAAGATATTCAATACCTCCTCTCGACCAACGGATTCGATCACCTCGACGCAGTAAACGAATTCACTACCCTCCTCCTCCCTCCCTTGGCCTCTCGACTCCGTCATCACCTTCCTCAACTCCTTTCGATTCCTCCAGTTCTCGCACATACAGTGTATCAAGTGGTCGAGTTCGATCAAGTCTTGAGAGGGAGGGGTTATCGACCGAGGATCGTTTTGAATGAGATGGGGGAGATGAGTGAGGAACAGGAGGAATGGGAGGGTTTGAGTGAAGTGATACTTGGGAGGAGGGAGTGGTTCGAGAGATGGTTGGACGGTGAACGAGAATGTGAGTCTCGACTCTCCCTCGATTCACTACTGCCAGAAGCTGATCGATGAATGATGTTGCCTCGCAGTCTTTGATACGCGTTACTACGCCGCCATCGGTTCTCCTGAAGCATGGCACATCCTCTCACCTGAAGACTACGACACCACCTCCTCTCCCTCCGGAACTCGACCCACTCAATCCGCCCTCCGCGTGAAAGAACTCTCTGACCAACTCTCGACTCGCTACAAACCTTTACCTCTCAAACATACCTTACCTTTCCTCCTCACCTTACACTTGCCGCTGCTACAGAGTTATGCACAGAGGATCACGAGTAGTTTGGACGCGTTTGAGAGTTTGAGTTTTGGGATTTTACCGGGTGCGTTGGGGCAGAGTACTGCTGCTACTCAGGGGGTCGGAGGAGTTGTCAGATTGGTTAGGGCTGGTGTCAGCGCTAGATGGTTGAGTGAGAGATGTGAGGAATGGGGTGAAGATGCCGTGAGTTTGTTCGCGAACTTCTCTACTTTCTAGCTTTCGTGGCTGATAGGGTAGGACCTTTGCGTCGGTCACAGTTCTTCCTCCATTTGTTTTCGTACCTCGAGACCGCTGTAGCACAAGGCAAGATCGATGATCCGGAACACAACACTCTGGCCGAAGATATCCTAGATAACTCAGATGGAACTCTGTTTGATCGAGAAAAGAAAGTGTACGAGGATTTGGCGGATCGAAGTGAAGATCTCATTGTCAGGCATTGTACGAGAGAGATTGTAGCGGGTTTGAAACCTTATTTCGGAAAGTACGTTTTCAACCTTTCCCTTTCTTCCCTCTCCGCCCGAAGCTGATCTTCTGGCCATCCTCTAGACGGTTCGAACCTCGAAACGAGTTCGACTTATCACCGGAACTCGCACTCTCGCCCGAACTTCTCTCGCCTCTATCCCTCCTCTCATCCCTCCTCAAAGCACTCGTCGATTCCTACCCTCCCTCAACCCTGACTTCTCTCTACCGTCGAATCTCCCAATCGCTCTCTCGCGTCCTGTTTGACCGTCTCTACACTTCCCATAACTGGTCAGAACAAGGAGCGAAACAACTTGAATACGATCTCGAGCATGGATGGTTAGCTGCTGGACGTGAAGCGGGAATGCCCAATCGAGGGATCAGAAGAGGATGGGAAGTCGCTTTGGGAGGTGCGCGATTACTTGGGTTACCGACGAAAGTGGAAGAAGGAAGTTATGAACCGGGAGCGAATTGGACTTTTTCAAAAGTGATGAAAGTCGTTTGGGATGAAAAACAAAGTACTGCTGATGACGAGGAAGAGTCAGAGTACGTTGGAATGATGGAGGATTTGGGAGTTGGGGAAACGTTGGAGAAGAGTGAAGTCAAAATGTTGTTGAGGAAGAGACCTGAATGCTGGCGTTAGAAGGATCTCTCTGTCTCTCTCGTGATACCTTGGGCTCGCAATTGTGTGTAAAGCAGTAATCTGTTGTTACACTGCTACTGTTCTCGGTGCTTGACTACAAGCGAAGAGCATATCTAATGCTCCTAAACTCTGCGTCAATTCTCGATGGAATTCGAGTTCGTCGTTCACCTTCCGTCGCAGTCGAGTGAAGAGAGTGTCGATGAGAGGGGAGAGTCCGAGTGCCGGTGTGTAGATTTCTGTAGGAACAAGCGCAAGAAGGAACTCAGTTTCGTGAAGAAAGGACAGAAGTTCCGAAAGCGATTTGACTTACCGATGAGTTGATTTGCTACGTCCGTTGCTAACGAGCAATACCTCGGATTCGTGACATGTTTGACGAGGAACGACAAGACGGGTTCCAAAGAGATATCGTCCCTATTCGCCAACGCAATCGGTAGTCCATCCCTCCTGATCAATTCCTCCAACAACGCGAATCCAGTGGCAGGCGTAACATCTTTCCTCAACACCGAATCCAACGCGTCTCCATACCTGAAATTCTTCAACATCTTGTCCCATTCCGTCAATTTCCTCTTCCTCTCTTTCGAAACTTTCGTCTCCCCTTCCAAGTAAGATCCTTTCAAACCTTCCATCGATTTGTAAACTTGTCCTCCAGATCCTGCACCGGCTAACAAGGCGTCGTAGGAAGGTGTGACGAATTCAATGGGTACTCCAGCTTTTCGTACGGCTCCTGTTCGAGTTCGGATCGACAAAGAACCATCCGACATTCCAGCGACAATGTGAGAGTTGTTGGGCTGCATTCAATCGTTTCCATCAGTTCAAAACTTCAATGAGCTGACAGAGGGACATTGAAACGCACTGAAACGGCAAGTGACATGACTTGACCACCATATCTCATAGTATGTCTAACCCTCCAATTATCCGCCGGATCATAAACTTTGACCAATCCATCCAATCCACCTGACAAAACCCTCTTCTCGCCATTCTCGGCTTCAGCCCAACAAAGAGAAGTGATCGCTTTTTGATGGTTCGACAAAGCTTTCAAACAATATTGAGTTCCCGTATCCACCTCTTCCTCTTCTTCTTCTTCCTCTTGATCATCCTCGAGTGGTTCTTCACCAGATAAAGGATCGTCCCCTTCATCTTGAACTTCGTTGTTGAATTCTCGAACGATTCCTTGATCCTCATTACTCCTACTCCTACTAGTCGAAGCACCCAACAAGTCCCAAACTCGCATGATAGGACCTCCAGCACTAATCGCCATAGTACCCTGATCTCCAACAAGGACTGAATCGACTGGTTTCCCATGTCTTCCTAACCAGACACAACCGGATCCGGTCGAAACTCGAGAATCCCATAATCGAACGGTGTTGTCGTAGCCTCCTGAGAAGATTAGGGAGGGGGAAGAAGGGACGAAAGATGCGGTGCGGACGTAATCGGTGTGAGAGGAGAAGGTGCGAAGAGGTTGAGAGGTTGCGAGGTCGAATAATCGGACGGTCGTATCGGAGGAAGTGGTGAGGATCTGAGTTCCCGCTCCTGGAGAGAACTTTGTCGTATGAACAGCTCTACGAAGTGTCCTTTTCTGTCAGTTTGCGATCGACTGGAAGAGAGAAGGGAGAGTGAACCATACTGTTTATGAGCCTTAATATTCCTCAAAATCGCTCTCGAATTGATATCAAACACTTGTACCCCACCTCCCTCATCACCAGCAATACACAATTTCCCATCCCCTCTGATCTCTCCACTCGAAGCAGTCTCCTTGAACCTCGAGATGGTTTTCACTACTCGATTAGTTTTGGGCGAATAGATTTGGAGTCGAGTACCCGAAGTTACGACGTAGCGGTGAGGGGAGGAAGGAGAGAAGTGGATGTGAGTGATTGGGGCGTAGGATTTGAGGAAGATTGGAGACTAGAGATCAAGCAACAGAGAGGGAGAAGAAAGTCAGCGACTATTCAACTAGGAGAAGTAAGGGCGGGCTGGTAATCACCTTGAAGCTCTTCCAATATACTGACTCCTTCTTCTGTTGTGATTCAGTCGTAGTTCGAGGTGGTTTGGGAACTACTAATCTCGAGAACTCTGCCATCTCTTCCTGTCTAACTCTAGCTGTCTCTTGATGCTGCCGATGCTGTTTAAATGCTCTGAGTTGGTTTGTTAGGTACTGGTGGGTTGTCAGAGCGTGTAGCGGGCGAGTTGATTGAAGTGGAGGAAATTGAGCAGGGAGGAGGAAAAAAAGTTTCGCAACTTCAACAAATGCTCCCTCTGGCGCGCTGTATACGAGCCGGGCTATTCGAGGAACTGAGGATTCTGGTGAGAAGCGACGAGCGAAATTGAGAGAAAGCAGAGAGATCGTCGTGATGCCTTCGCATCCTCTCTTCCGATCATGTTGCTCAGTCTGTACTCGCTGCACACGAATCTCGACTCTCGAGAACGAGCAAAGACGGCAGAACTCAGTAGGCACTGATCAAACTGAGAGAATTCCAAGCGTTCTATGTACAAACAAACCCAATTTCAAGCTAACTTGTCCTTTCCTTCCTCCTCCCTCTTCATTCAAGCATTGGTGATGCTACCTCCATTCCTCGCACTGCCATCCAAAACAGCTTCCAACTTCTCCTCTCCCTTCCAAATAGCCCCTTCATTCTCAGGTTTCTTGTACTCGACCTCAGTCGGTTCCAACCTGATTCCCTTCCCACTCTTCTCCCATTGATCACTTCCCTCGTGTTTCTTGTAGTTCAAATCGAGGTACGTTGAACGGAGTTTACGTTTGTGTTCGATATCGATCCCTTCGACTTCCTTGAGGGATGAGACGACTGAGGGAGAGAGTTGAGAGTCGGAAGTGAGAGACATCATCAAGTTGGGAGGACCGAGGGGGAGTTTGGGAGAAGTGTCGACAGCCCAGGTGTGGAAGGTTCTGGAAAGGGTTGAAGAGCGAGTCAGTGAGAACCCTCAGAATGAGGAGAGAGAGAGAGGAAAAGTCAAACGTACTTTCCATAAGTCTGTACGTCGCTAAGAGCACATTAGTCAGCGCTCGATCTAAGCATGACTTGACAGAAGACTGGAAGCGTACCTTGTGAAGTTCCTTCATAGCAGATTGTTCAGCGACATCCTCTGCCATCGTAGGGACGAAATCTTTCGATTTCAAGCACAACATTCCACTTTCAACTTCGTATTTGTCTGCATTTCGCCTCAAGCTGCTCAGTAATCGCTCAGGGGAGACTGAGAGTGAGAAGAGACGCACGAGAGTGCCAGTACTTTTGTTCATCTTTGTCGAGAGTATTGAAAACGTCCTCTTCGATCACGTATTCGATACCGATCAAGCTGTATCACAAGTTCTTGGGACTGTTCAGTCTCGACGTCGCCGTCAGCTGAAAGGGAAGTTGCGTACCGTGCATCTGCTTTATCAGAATCGTAACTGATTTCTCGTGAAATCACAAAAGAAAAACTCGTCAGCTCTCTCTCTCCCTTGCTCTTTCGATAGTGATAGAAACGTAGACGTACATGATACATTGACGAACAGTACCAGCCTCATGTTTGGGAGCACAAGAGCAGAAGTGGTGAGAAGGGACGACCCTTGAACGATCTGCGACGTGGAAAAACCCAAACGACGACGTCAATTTCTGAGAGCAAGACTCGCTTCGTCTCGCTTGGAGTTTGAGAGGTGAAGGCTCACCATCAGAGTAAGGATGAAGTCCAACCACTGTGAACAGGTACACACAAGAAGTAGTCAGTTCCTGAGATAGCGCTGACTGCGAAGCGTGAATGAGCTCACGGTGTTGATGGATTGCATTGATGGGAGCGAACGACATCATTCCAGCTTGAGGGATGTATTCAGAGAGGGGACCACTGCGAGTCCGGATCTCGCTCTCAGCGTGCGACTCTCGCTGAGAACTTGGGATGCAACTCACGACATCTTGTAAGTGTTGAGAGTATGTGTGAAGTGTAGCAGAAGCAGAAGCGAGTTTGAGAGAAGTGAAGAGAAGAAGGGAAAGAGAGGAAGGAGGTGCGAGAATCCGCCTTGTGACTCGCGAAAATCGCTCAATCTCGCTGAGCTACGTCTCTTCGCAAATCGCAGCGAAATCGGCTCTCTGGTTCTCTCTCATTGAGCAGAATAGAGGAGAAGACAACGAATAAATGTAAATCCAGATCGAAAGAGTGACAGAGAGGGAAAATGGTAAAGAGAGTAGAGCGAGAAGTGGGAGAAAAGGAAAAAGTTAGGAGTAAGATAAAAGAAGAAGAATCAGCTACCAAGTCGCCTACTACTAATTAAAGTGAGGTGTTGGTCTCGCAGCGTGCTCTTTTGTTGTTGATTCTCTAACATGTAATAAACTCGAAAATCCTTCCTTCCTTCCCCTCGATACCCTCCTCGACAACGTTTCATTCTCCCTCTCCGTCGACGACTAGAATCCATCGTATTGCTGCTTCTGGGTTTTTGATTTTGGGGTGGTAGATGAAAAATCGACTCGTTTAGACTGTTGCGGACGATGAAAGATCTCAGTCCCTGCCAATCGCACGACCGCGAGTGAGAGTAGAACTCACAGAGACGTTGGGGCTTGCCCATCGACGACTTCAAGTTGAGCGACTTGACGTTTTGCCAGTGCTTCTTGAGAAGCGAGATCAAGAAGTTGATCGAAAGCACTGTAAACGTCAATACGAGCTGTTAGGTCTGGTTCAGGGCGTGAAGAGGGAGAGAGGGTAGACGCCCTGGTATTAGCCAAGATCTCTTCAGCGCTCATCTCGACTATTGCGAAGTTTTCATTTTTTGCGTCAGCATCCTCTAAGTGATCGCGGAAGCGAAACAACACTAACCGTGGCCTACAGCGCATCCCAAACAGAGCACTTTTTTGAGCTGGAACTTGATGGTCTGTGGAAGATGCGAGGAGAAAGTTAGCGAAAGAAAATTCGAAAAATTCGGAAACTCTCGTGAAGCGGTCCCAACGCTCCCGCTCCACCACGATAGAGAGTGTGTAACGTACGGATCGTACATCTGCGACCTTGTTTCCGAGATCCTCAGAGTGAGAGATGGGAGTAGGGAACTTTCCAGCCTTTGAGAGACCGGGACCGAGGAGACGAGGGATCTGCTTGATGAGAACTTCGGAAGCGAGGAAAGCATCGTACTTCTTGGCGAGCTATACTCAGACGAGGGGGAGTCAGTCACTGGCATCTGAGGCAGAATTAAGTGTATGGAGTTTTTACCTTCTTGACGAGCTTCTTGTTCTTGTTAAGCTTCTTCAAGTCATCAACCGACATGTACTCGAGCTCGATAAGCTTGGCACGATCGATATCGGCAGCATCAGCGAGAATGCAGATCGACATGCGAGGTCGGGGGATGTTGGGGAGCCTAATCAGATCATTTTCCGACTCGTATCAGCTCCATGATCTCTCCATAACCTCGATATAACAGTGCAAAGCGTACTTGATGGTTCCAGAGAAACGCTTGTCACGTTGAGGGTCGTAGTTCTTGAGACCGATTTGAAGTTCAATCTACAGTTATTACTCTCACTGAATCAGCCCTAGACCTCGACCATAGACAGTATAGAAAGCAGTAAAACATACGGTCTCTACGAAGTTACGCTTCTTGTCACCCGAGGACTCATCGAGGATGGTCTTGATCGAGTTGCGCACGCTGCTAACGCTGATCTTGGATGCCATGGTTCTAAATCGTACATTGTTTGGAATCAGCTACTCTTCCACATTCTTCTATTGAGCGAGTATCGACTACGGTTAGACTTACGATCGAAAGATGGAGGAAACAGAAAAAAAGAGGACAGAAGCTGAGAAATTTTCCCCCTTCCTTGCCCTTTCTGACCAGTTTCACAACTCCCCTCGAGGTGAAATTGTGGATAAGAATTGGCTCAGCTTTCAATTCACTCGTTAACAGTCTCTCTCTCTTCCGCTCAATTCGCTCGCTTCGTTTATCCAATGTCTTCTGGTCTAGAGAGTGAGCATACCTCTCAATCTAACCATACTCCCGCTGACAATCTCTATCTCTCCTATAGAATCGCTATTTCAACTCAAAGTAAACCTCGTCATGATACCACTCCCCACCTGCTTCTGTCCGACTTCAACCCCCTTTCACTGACCTCCTGAAACCCTACGAATAGTTCACTACGAAACAACTACAAAAACAATCTAGAAAAGCAGCGAAAGATGAGACTTCAGAGAAAACTAAACTGAAAAAGGTCCGTCTTCTCTCTCTCTTTCCCCCTTCCATCCCTCAATGAATGAGCTGATAGAGTCAGAAGAAGACAGGCATTACAACAAGGGAATAATGAAGGAGCCAAGATTTATGCGGCGAATGCGATTAGGAAGAAGAATGAGAGTTTGAACTTGTTGAGATTGTCGAGTAGGATCGATGCTGTTGCTTCGAGAGTAGAGACTGCTGTCACTATGAGAACTGTATGTCTTCCCCTCTCTTTGTTACCATCTCTCTCGCGAGGAGGAAGCTGAAAGGAGAGTTGAATAAAGGTTACGGGTTCAATGTCGGCTGTTGTCAAGAATATGGATCGAGCAATGCAAGATATGAACCTTGAACGAGTATGTCCTTCAACTTTCCTCCCTGTCCTTCCCTTCCGCTGACCCTCGAGTATCCCCAATAGATCTCGGCAGTAATGGATAAATTCGAATCTCAATTCGAAGATCTCGACGTTCAAACCGGTTACTTAGAAGGAACTCTCTCATCAGACAACGCGATTGCTGCACCCTCAGATCAGGTAGATCTGTTGATGAGTCAAGTAGCGGATGAAGCGGGATTGGAGATTCAACATGAGTTGCAAGGTCAAAAGAGTGGGCAGAAAGAAGTACCGAATTTGGAGGATCAACAGAGGGTTACCGCTACTGAAGAGGAAGAGGACGCGTTGGCGAAGAGATTGAGAGCGTTGAGACCGGCGACGAATTAAGGGAGATGAGGGAGGGTTTTGTATAGATTCTCGATGAGGCTGTTTTTCTCTTCCCTGTTCACTAGCTAGTCTGTTGCACTGTACAACTCTCATTATATCCCACTAACTCTTGCTGGGTTACCTTTCAAAACTCGAGTCTTCAAGGAGGAATGCTACGATTTTTTCATTTCGACACTTTTCCCTTCTCTTTCGCTAAAACTCTCTCGATCTCCCCCTTCAAGAACTCCTCCAAATGTCTCAAGCTAGGGATCGTGATCGGTAGTTTACCCGGACATCTCAGGGTCAACATTCCTGCTTTTTGCGTTTGCGCTTGATTCGCTTGAAATGTCGAGGAAGAGGATGATTGAGGAAGAGGTAAGGAATGGAGAATGTGGAATGTATGTCTATTCGACATGGGAGACTTCCAGTCAGTTCTCGTATCAGAAACGACTGGAAGAGTAGCAGAGACGAACCGATGATTGATTCTGACTAGAGCTCTTCCACCCAATTCCACTTCACCTTCTAGAACTCTCAGCACGTCTCCACTCAGCTCACTCTTCGTCTCCCCCTCAAGCGATAATCTTCTCTCGCCACTCCACAACTCGACATCAAGCTCGACTTCCTCATCTCCCTCCCTCTCCGTTTGAAGCCGCAGCAGGAGTGCTTTCAGCGAGTTGATCCGATTGAGGTAGGAAAGGAAGGTAGAAATGGTTGACAGAAGAGGACGAGATTGGGTTTGAGAGGGGTTTCGACGAGATGAGTATTCTTTCAAGAAGAGAAGTCGTAGGAGGGGAGAGATGAGAGTGATTGGCGAGGAAGGGGAGGGCGAGGTGCTTGAGACTTTCGACGCCGGCGTAATCTGAGAAAGACAAGGCAAGTCAGATACGAGCGACAAGAAAAGGAGAAGAATAAACGTACCATCGATATCGTAAAACTCTCTCCATTCGACAATGTAACCTCTATCGATTCCCCCGTAACTTGATTCCCAACCTTATACTTCGCACGCAAAGTTGCATCCCCCTTTACTTCCCCAACCAATTTCGCAAACAATTCTTCTGCGAAAGCACTCCTATTCCTCCTCTTCAATATCCCTTCGACTCCCCCATCCTCTTCTGTCGGATCCTCCCACACAACCCTCTCTCCCTCCAGCTCAATACACAATTTCCTCCCACCTCCCCTCTCGACATCAGGATGAACGAGTTCCCCTATCGCCGCGACACTAGCCCTTCTAAACTGACTCCCAGCCTCTTGGAACCCATAGAACACTCCAACCTGTCTCGCACTCCTTCCCTCACCTTTCCCAGTCAATGTCGCTCCCGGTAAAGCACCAAGCGGAAGAAGCGTTCTTGAAGGAACTTGTGAATGCAAAGAAAGGATAGTAGGCCATGGATCTACCGGTGCTTTCGTTCGTTTCCTCGGAGAGGGTGAGGAAGGTTCGGAGGGTGAATCGAGTGGGATCAAGTCTTCTGAAGCCGAGAAGAATAGTTTCGAGTTTTGTTTGAGCGAGGAGAGGGACGAGGCGAGGGGTAGAGCTGCGAGTGGGTTCTGGCTGGGGTCGACGTAGGATGGAGGTGGAGGAACGGAAGTAGGGATGATACGTAAGGTCTCGTGGGGTAAGGGAATCGTGTTGGGGTCGACGTTGGGAGGATCAGTTGCGGGCGAAAGAACGTTTAGGAGATCTAAAGCTGTTGATAATTCTCCTCGAGCGATACTGCACCTTCGTCTATACTCGTCAGCTTCGTCTCCAAAAAGAGCTAAGGGAAGTAGGGAGGAGAGACGTACGTGAGGTTGTTCAACATGGTTTCTGCTAATTTTCTCATTTCTTCTGGCGAAGGTCTTCCCTCTGGATCTTCTTTCACTGTCTCTTCCTCCTCTTCTACTGAATTCCTCACTTTCTCTTCAGTGATCAATGAATAGTCCCCTCGTTCTGCCCATACTCTCATTAATCTTTCTTGTAAAGTCTTTTTCGGATCATTTCTGTTGATTGAAGCATCGAGTGAGCACCGGAATCAGTGGAGAGATACGAGTAAGAGCTCACCTAGTGTATACTTCACTGCCATCTTGCAATACTACGTCTTGTAACCTTGCCGGTTTGGCGAATAGATCTGAATCTTTCCCATCATTCGCAAAGATTGGTAGAGGTTCGAGGGATAGATGTTGATCAGGAGCCATCTGTGGCTATCTAGAGATCGTTCCAGAGCTAGCTAGTGAGAGAGAAGAGGAGTTTGGAAGATGACGGGTCGAAACGTTTCACAGACTTCTCGATCAATTTCAAGGGTTTCGTTCCTTCCATTCACTCCATTTCCACCAAAGAAGGCACATCAAACAGTCAATGCCATCACCCCGCAACGAACCTTTATTGGTTCAGATCCCACCCTCTACTTCCCCTTTACTTACCCCATCAGATTCACTCTCTCGTTCCCACTCTTCTTCTCCTCCTTCTCACCGCTACTCAAACTCTCAAGACTCGTTCACTCTCAACCATCGGAACCCGGATATCCCAGATGATCTAGAATTCGTCGCTCCTGGTCAATGGGATGAATCTATCGGTCAATTCCGGGAGGATGAGGACTTTGACGATGAACACGATGGACTATTGGACGACGACGATGATGATATCGAAGATTGGACTCTCGAAGAAGGTCACATCGAAGGTGTACCTTGTGCAAACTTGCGAATGAACGCAAAGTGAGTTCTCTAGACTCTCATTCTCAACGAAAGCTTATCCACTGGATCCTTTGCAGGCAATATCAATCGACCGAGTTCTTGCAACAATTGTTCAACGTCTTGAGGCACGACTTGGCGATTCCCGGATGGTCTCATTTACCTATCGATACTCCTCCTACTTTGATTCAAGTTCACAAAGTTTCAGGATCTCTCACCAACGCAGTCTTCTTCGTTTCGATTCCCGAAACGAAACTCGAATTGGATCATATCGAACCTCTCGAATTCGACGACGAACACGAAGGAACGGGAACTCCTGTCATTGGTCATTCGAGGTCTCAGAGTTCTTCTGCTGGAGGAGGAGGAGGAGCGGTCCAAAACGATACTCCACCTTTCTCTCCTTTGTCCCCTTCATCAGTCTTCTCGGAACTCGACAAGGGTAGACGATCAGCAACGACGCCTACTCCCGAAGCTTCGAAACAGCTTGGCGACTCTCCCGAAGCTCCTTCGACTCCCTCGGCCACTCCTAGGGTGCTTCCTTCGTTCGATTCGTCCTCGCACAGTCGCGACACTTCAACCAATTCCTCGACTTCGACCACTCACCCTGCGACCGAAACCATTTCTTTCAGTGCCCCAACTCTCCTCCTTCGTATCTACGGTCCCTCTTCCGGTTCCCTCATCTCTCGTCGCAACGAACTTCACATCCTCCACACCCTTTCGTCGCAATACGGGATCGGACCTCGAGTTCTCGGTACTTTCGCAAACGGACGAGTCGAAGAATACTTCCATTCTCGGGCATTGGTCAAAGAGGAAATGAGGGATCCTCGAGTTAGTCGATGGATCGGAAGGAGGATGAGAGAGTTACACAGTGTCGAGTTGGAGAAGATGATCAGGCCTCCCAATGAAGAAGAACAAGCTGCAGACGCTGCCAAACTCCGGAACAGTCAGAACAAAGTCGCTTCTTCTGAAGATGGAGAATCTCAAGAACGACCAGGAATCGATCCTCTCGTCAACAAGAACGTTTCAAGCGGAGCATCAGTCTATTCAACTTCTTCCAACTCTTCCCTCTTCTCCTTCGGCACTTCCTCCGGTTCATCCTCTTACGGTTCTTACTCTTCATCAGTCGCTTCGAATTCGACAATCGGTTCTCCTCAACCCTTCGGAACTCCTCGATCAGTCGTTTCTTCCCCTTCTTTACTTCCCACTCGACCCGCACTCGAATCCCGAGCTTCATCAAAGAAACGTCCTCGTCGCAAGATGGGTTCTTCCCGATCATCTCACAAGAAGGAACAAACGAAACTTTGTGTCTGGGAGAACATCACTCGTTGGACGAGGGAAGCGAAGTTGGTCTTGAACGAATTGGATCAATTGGCTAGTATCGAAGGATTCAACGGGTTGTTGGATCGACCGGTTCGAAGTCAACCTCCTTCGAGGAACGGATCGATTTCTGCCGCTTCGGGAGATGCCGAAGGTTTACCTTCATCGCTCGACATGGCACCTCCCATCTCCACCCTTCCCTCGACAACTTCAACCGATTCTCACATCCCACCTCTCGCATCCCCTACTCGAACTCTAAATCTCCGAGCAGCCCTCAATCTCCCTCTCTTCGAACAACAATTGAGGTTGTACCGTTCGTTTGTACACGCTTCCGAACGGAACCAAGGAAGATCGAAACGAGTTTTCGCTCACAATGATACTCAATACGGGAATTTGTTGTTGTTGACTCCGGACAAGGGAGGACAAGAGGAAGAAGAGTTGGAGAGAATGGTCAAGAGGGAAGGAGGGAATCACAAGAGGATCATCGTCGTCGATTTCGAATACGCTGGTGCAAACCCGAGGGGATTCGACATTGGTGAGTCAATTTCTGCTCTTTCAGTCTCATTATCAAACGGTCTGACTGACACGTTCGAACTGTGACTTACAGCGAATCACTTCTGCGAATGGCAAGCTGATTACCACCACGAATCTCTTTCTCACTCCCTCTCTTCCCACGGTCCCTACCCAACTCTGAACGAGAAAGCACGATTCCTTCGAGCCTACGTCGGCTGCGATGGCGGGTACGATCAGCCTTCCGACCCTACCCCTGCTCCCGCACGTGAGGATCCCCGAGTCGAGAAATTATTGGAAGAAGTGAAAGTTTGGGAACCATCCAGTCATGCGATGTGGGCAGTTTGGGGGATCGTTCAAGCGAAAGAAGATCTCCTCGCTCGTATCGAAGGATGGAAGGAGAAGGCTGCTATGAAGAGTGGTGGCTCAGTCAGGAGTAGGAGTAAGAGTCCAGATTCACTCAGGGAGGAGGAAATCAGTGCTGGAGATTTGGCGAAGGAGTTGCAGGAACTCAAATTGGAACAATCTAAGGGGGAGGAAGGGAGTGACGATGAAGAGGAGTGGGATGAGGTAGAGAGTGAAGTGTTTGATTATTTGAGTTATGCCGCAGAGAGGATGGAAATGTTTAGGAGGGAATTGGCTAGTCTGGGAGTCATCTAAAAGGACTAAGGAGGAGTTTCAATATACCAGAAGGCTTGGGTTTCAACAACATTGTGCTTTATACCATATATGACTAAACTATTTCGCTTCTCTGATTCGACGATATCAGGCTATGGTGCGTATCTTCAACGATTAATGGATTCTTTGCAATACTATGATGCTTGTACAATCACACTCAGACTTATTGAATCGCTGCCTTGTGAAAGGAGTGGAATGATGCCTCGAGTTCAGAGGAGTCGTCGATTTCGCGAAACCTGTGAACGACGACTCAGAAGTCATTTCGACCTCGCCCCCGCAGACCCTCGATGCAGAGAGACTCTTCGTTGTTGAGTATCCCTGGCGAGCCTTCTTCACGAGAGCAGAATCAGAGAAGTGATTTCGTCAAAATGGGAGAGAAACGACAGATCCATTGCGTAGACGCCAGCCTAGGACGACGCAGACAAACATGCCGGCCTCCAAGAGCAGTAGTGGCCAACCCGACCTCATCTGATGCACGTAGACCTCGAGCATAGAATCGTAGGAAACAGCGAATCAGAATGAAACGAAAAAAGGACAACGGCGAGCTGAAGAGAACCAAAGCGCGAGAGACGGCGCAGGTCAGAGCAGACTATTCAGAGTGTACAAGCAAGCCCTAAGCGAGTCGAATGAATCTAAAGTGAATGGTCGATTGTCAACCTTTGGAACGAGCGAATCGTTTCGAGGCAAACTCCTTGTCCCTCAACTCTCCTCTCTAATCCACTAGTTCAAAGATGTCCATGTCCCGAGTAGGCCTTACAACTCTCCGATCTGCGGTTCAAGCCTCTCCCCGACCTCTGCTCGCCGTTGGAGGATCCGTTCAAATCCCTTCCTCTCGACCATTCTCCACCACTCCTTTACGCCTCCTCGCCACTCCCCAGACTGGACCTACCAATGTAGGTAGAGATCCTCATGCTGCTGAACATGTCAGGAAGGCGGTAGCGCAACAACAGATCTATACTCCAGATTATTCAAAAGGTCCTTCGGCTCTCGACAAGGCTTCATCTCTCTTCTTCTTCACTGAGATTGTTCGAGGTGAGTCAGATTGCTTTTCTTCAGCCATCTCTATCCTGAGCTGACGAGAGTTTCCTTCACAGGTATGGCTGTTGTGTTGGAACAGGTTCGCTGAATTTCCCATCGAATCGCAATCATTGGATTGACTGACACTAACGCTGTTCTCTCTCTCTCTGCTATTTCCGACAATATTCAGTTCTTCCGGTGAGCTCTCGCGTCCTCCCCCTCAACTGAAGAACGTTCAAAACTGACTTCGTTTCGCTGTTTCAGACCTCCTTACACTATCATGTACCCTTTCGGTGCGCTTCGTACTCCTCAGTGCAGCACCCTAAGGCCAGTCACTGATGAGGCTGTCGATGTGTACAGAGAAAGGACCCGTCTCACCTCGGTTCCGAGGAGAACACGCTCTCCGTCGTTACGCTTCAGGAGAAGAGCGATGCATTGGTACGTTCTCTTCCCTTTTCTCAGCAAGCTGATCTTACTGACGAGATTGTGGTGGCGTAGCTTGCAAGCTCTGTGAAGCGATTTGTCCCGCTCAAGCTATTACGATCGAGAGTGAAGCTAGGGAGGATGGTGCGAGGAGAACTACGAGGTATGATATCGATATGACCAAGTGTATCTACTGCGGTGTGAGTCGCGCCATTTCCCTTCGATCAGTACTTTGAGCGTGACTGATAGGACGGAACATGTCGATTTACAGTTCTGTCAAGAAGCTTGCCCGGTTGATGCTATCGTCGAATGTAAGCTCTCATCTCTCCTTCCCAACTGTTTGAACAATGTGCTGACGGTCTTGTGCGTCTCCAGCCGCTAACACTGAGTACTCTACCGAGACTCGTGAAGAACTTCTCTACAACAAGGAGAAACTTCTCGGTAAGGGTTCTATTTTCTATTCAGCTTCTTGCTCTCAGAGACTGATGGAATGACTTCCGTTGCAGCCAACGGAGACCGAATGGAGGCTGAGATCGCTGCTGCCCTTCAATCTGAGCACCGTGAGTTCTCAATCTCGTTGAAATCTTGCAAAACTTCGAACTGATCAATGATGTTCTCACAGCTTACCGATAAACGATTCGAACGAGGAGTGGTTGTCGAAAGGAGATTGGGAGGGTGGTAGAGCTTGCAGGCCGGGGGAGTGTATGAGAATCGTCGTGCAGAGAGAGAGAGACGATTTATACTTGTTGAAATTTTCGCTTTCCAATTTTTCTTTTTCTATTTTGCAAATTACATTTCTTTAGCAGTTCCTACAACGCGCATACTGAGTGTTCCTGAGATGGAGAGAGAGAGAGAGAGAGAGAAGGGAAGACTGACTTCTCCACCTTTTTGTCACCTTCAATCAACTTTTCTCTACAACAAACGCTAGTACTACTCGCTTCGCTACAGACAAGAATACGATCGATACTCAAGCTATACGGTCCTGCTCTCAGGTCGTCTCGTAGTCATGACAGAAGAGACAGGGAACCTCATCTTCGCGAGTGATGGGCAGCGTTTCAGGATGATGACGGTACGCTCTCTTCTCCTTCGCTCAACGGTACGCATTAACTGAGTATTGCTTGCATGTAGGCATCGGACCGATTTGACTGGGAACGATACATTCGATTTGGCATTTTCAGAACAGAGGTCTTTGAAGGACAAGAATTTGAGGAGATGGATGATGAGGAGGTTCTCCAAGCGCGGAGGATATTACTATTGGAAGAGATTGAGCGACAGAAGCTAGTAGCTCATTCGAGGACGGCGAGACATCCAGAAATGATTATGGCTTATGAGGTACGTCTGCTCGCTTGTCCAAGAGTCTGTCGTCGCTATACTGATTGGATTACTTGAACACAGAAGGAGCAGTTTGCAAAGAGATTCATTCGAGAACTAGGAAACAAGCAGCGAGACAATACTGATTTCGACATTCGCGACCCTCTTCGATGCATCGTTCCTGCGGACAGCTGGTGGGAGAAGGAGGAGATAGTGCTGAGATTTTACAATCCCGATGCGAATCCGTCAAAGTTTGCGATCCTCACAGCGGACGAGCAAGAAAGAGAGAGGAGACTCGCTCTGCCATCAAGCGACGAAGATGATATCGTGAGCCCCCTTGTTCCTCGCTACCCTCATCCTCCTCGACTGATGATCACGGACGACGACTTGTCGCAGATGATTGTGGACGAGGTTAATCTGGGTGAAATGGAGGTGATGGATTCGGAAGACGAACGATCTCATTCTCAAGGAAATCACACCTTCGACGACGAGCCCGACCTGTATAGATCAGAAGACGACTTTCAACCTGTCGCGGGACCGTCTGGTAGTCAGAATCGAGGAGGAGAGGAACAAATCCCGGAATTGGTGATTAGTGATTCGGACTCGAACAACGACGAGGTTGAAGGAAGAGACAGGATGGATATCGAACAAAAAGGTCCCGTCGAAACTGGAAGTACAAGCGGATCCGTTTCTCGAGATCCTCGAGAGTTCGCCGATGATTCGGAAATCGATTCCGGAGAAGAAGGAGACGACGACGATCAAGCTCGTCCAGATACGCCTCCCATGTCAGATGTTAGGCGAGGCAAACAAGTACGTTTCAGTTCCGCTTTCCTCTCTTGAGAACTCGAAACTAACTCTCGTCCCTCGTGAACAGCGAGCTCGCTCCATGAGTCGTCCTGAAGCTCAACTCCCGACACCTCGACTCACGACTAGTCGTAGCGCTTCCCTCAAGAAACCCGTATGTTCCTATTCTCGACTTCGAGCTTTTCGAACGCCATTGATTGAGTTTTCTTCGTAGTCACCCCCTCGTCCTTCACACGACGCGATGTCTGGCCCTGCGGAAATCGAAACTGCGACAGAGGAGGAGAGGGATTTGAGGGGCAAGGTGGTGATGAGAACGACGAGGGGAAAGAAGAAGGAGGCCGCGAAACGAACGATTCGAGTCAATCGAGTTCGAACGGAATTCAATCCTCGAAAGACGAGACCTCAACGTAAGCAATCGATCGTTCCTCCACACCTGAATCGACTCGACTGATTCGATCTTGAGACTCCATCGTACCTAGTTCCTAATCCCTGGTCAGAACTACTCCTTCGCGACTTCTTCTATCCCGATCTCAAGAGCACCCGCAAAGCAGTATTCTACCTTTCCGACTTTGAGGTCACGTCAGCTCCAAACATGTTCATCGATCTTACCTCGCTCTTCGACATGAAGTCAGGCTTCGAGATCGCCGGCCACGCTTTGCCAGTTCCCAACGGAGGACTCCAGTCGGACCACAGCGATCACTATCCTGAAGACAGAAATCAAGCGATCGACGACAGCGATCAATCGATCGACGAACACGAAGCCTCGACTTATGACGAGACGCCCGGAGTGAAGAGGGTCACCCTGTACGGCCAAGACGCTCCGAAACTTACGCTCACTCTTCACGGGTACATAATCAACACGAAATACTGTCGCTTCATCCTCCAGCACCCGACTCAAAACTACAAGAATCACACTCTCGACGCTGCGATGTTACTCAACGTCTGGGCATTCGCCCGTTCGAAGCGAATTCGAGGAGCGTTCTCGACTGAAGAAGAGGATCAAGAGGTCGAAAACGTCGCTCGAGATGTGAGGAGACAACTCGCCACGATGAAGGAGGAACGGCCGACCCTTCCAGCCTGGCAGAAGTCGTTGCCTGCCGACTGGAGGAGCCCTGTCTCGCAGCTGAAACTCGAGGACAAGCTCGCTCGACTCCTCTTTCATAGTCTTCCCAACATCCCTTGGTGAGTTTTCTCTCGCCGACTCTTTTCACGAATGCCACTGATGATCATTCTTGACATGCATTTAGGATGAGTCCCAAGATCTACGCATCGATCGAAGATCATTTCCTTCCCTTCTCCTCTCGCACCCACGATCCTTCAGGAAACCTCGCTGAAAAGGCCGCTTCGGAACGGCAACGAGGTCTCAAGCTCCTGGATTCGCTCGCTACAGAAGTCCGGGCGTGGAAGAGCGCTCCTGTGACCAAAAGCGTTGTGCTCGGCGACTCTCTCAACCTTTTGCATCATCCCGATCCAGCAGAACGTTCGGAACCTGTTCGCCTCTTCCAGAAGATGGTCGTCAGGGACGATCCTACAGATAAGCGGAAGGGAACGCTTTACAGGATAGGAGATGTCGTACTCGTCTCGCCCCCTCTCGAGCAAGGATTTCGACTCCACAAGAGCCATCCTCCAGAAAAGACTCGTCTTCAAACTCAAGCTACGGATGACGAATGGGAGACGTCTGAGGCGGAAACAGAAGTGACCTCCGACGAGGACGACGACAACGAGGTTTCTTCGAAGGAAAAGCAGAACTCGACCAGATTACTCTGGTTCGCTCGAATCGAGAGTATCTTTCAACCTGCGACGAGAGTCAAGGAGGAAGACGAGGAGGAAGATGAGGAGGAAGACGCGAAAGAAGTTCGACTCCATCTTACCTAGTACTTTCTCTTATCATTCAATGAAAAAGGAAGACTCGCTCACAGCAGAAGTTTCGCTGTTCTAGCTACACATTGGGTGACGTTATTCCTAGCATTCGAACCTATTTCTCTCCTCGTCAACTCTTCCTCCTCGACTCCTGCACGAGCATTGCAGCGTCGACTATCGTTCGAAAGGTGGAGTACACAGAAGTGCGACCAGGAGAAGCAATGCCTGAGGAGGGATTCTACTCCAGGTAGGCAACTTTCTTCGGCGATTCCAGACTCGAACGATATCACTGATTTCGCCGCCGTTCATCTCTCACGCAGATCAATCTACAACGAGGAGGATGGATCAATCCAAGACATCGACACCTCGCTTTCCTTCGTCCACTGCGATCGAGCTGAGATACCTCATTGCGACTCGTGCGAGAACAATCTCGCTTACGCTGTGGCCTCAGAAATCAAACAAGATCAGATCGCGGGAAAAGAGCAAGAGGAAAAGAAGGAAAAGAACTGGACGCCGATTCGACTCGATGGTGACAACGAAAACTCTTTCCGTTACGCCAATCGACAGTATCACAAACACGACTTTATCCTCCTATCTCCACAAGAGGTAACTCTGCCCAACGCACCTCCCTCAGATCCTCGTAGGTGGCCTTTCCGACTTGCTCAGCTCGTTTCGATCTCGCCCGAGTCGTCTCCTCAACCGTCTCAATCTCCCGAGGTGACCAACCTCGGCAGGCTCTCGAAGCTGAAAGTAAGATGGGTAATCAGGCGATCGGAGACTGGCAAGGTCGCTTCGTTTCAATCTGAACGGGAACTCCTCATCACCGACATCGTCGACGAAGGTATCGACGTGAACCGTCTCGAAGGACACTTCAATCTTCATCACATCAGCCAGGTCAGAACGATCACCGAGAATCAGAACGATCACGAAGCTCTCGCTCTCTACCAAAGGGATAACCTCAACTTCTTCTTCGACTCGAAAATTGAGCGCAAGGATGGCGCCCCTCTGCAAGTACACGGTGAACACGAAGTCCTCTCGGCTCGAGCAAGTCAGCTACAAGAGGTCACTGTTGAAGCTGGAGCGATCGAACACTGCGACGTTTGTCGGAAGGAGGAGGAGGATATTCGCGGGAGGGACCGAAGGATTGGAGAAGCTCTACGAAGTAAACGTGGAGACAGACTAGCCATGAAGTCTCTCTCGCTATACAGTGGAGGAGGAGGTCTGGACATCGGACTGGGTTTGGTCAGTCTCGTTTCGCTCTTCTTCCTTGCGAGTGTATCCTCAACTGACTCTACTTACTTCACTGATTGTAGGGATGCAAAGCTCTCAAGACTGCGCAGGCTGTTGAGATCGATCGAGCAGCTGTGTCTGTTTTTATGTGAGCAAAGCTGCTACTCGGAGCTTCTCGAAGAAAGCTGACTCGGGGTCTGATTAGAGCGAATCACGATACGACAGACGTCGCACGGATGGCATCAAGCGATTACATCGAAGAAATCTTCTACGATAGAAGAGATCGACCCTTCTTCGCCTCGATCACAGGAGGGTGAGCTTTCGTTTCTTTCCTCGATCTCCTTTTCGCTAACTGATTAGGCTCCCCTTTCATAGTGCACCTTGTCAGGTATTCTCGCTCCTCGCCTCTCGAATCCTCTGAGCTGCACTGATATCCTACTCCATGCTCGCAGGGTTTCTCCTCCGCGAATCTCTACAAAAAGGCCGACGATCTTCGATGCCTCGAGCCGTTCGTTTTTTTGACAGCACTCGACGTTCTTCGACCCCTACACGCGACGTTCGAGAACGTCAAGGGCTACCTCGATCATGCCCTCCCGGCTTCTGGATCTTTGAGAGGTTCATTCTTCGAACTCTTCATCGCTACCGCTCTCAAGATTGGATATCAAGTTCGCTGGAACCTTTCAAACGCAGCAGGGTAAGTCTTCTTTCTTCTCAACGAGGTAATCATGTCTGATCAATCTCGTCGAATAGATTTGGTTCCCCTCAAGACCGACGACGTCTTATCGTGCAGTTCGCCCTCCCTGGAGTTCCTCTTCCCAAGACTCCTCGTCCCACTCACGCCTACAAGGATAGTCTCTACGCCTTCGATCATCGTCTGCGAGAAGAAAACTGGAAGAAGATCAAAATGAATCGAGAATCATCCGGTTACGGTGCTCATCACGCTGTCACGGTCAAAGATGCGATTGGCGACTTGCCCTCGTTCTCTGTCAAGGACCTGTATGATAAGAAGACGAAGACCTGGGAGCATCGACCCTTCGGATACTCCTGGAGCGATAATCCTGCGATCAAAACTCCATATCCTCAGTCTCTACCTTTCACCTCGTACCAACTTCGAAGTCGTACTGCTCCTAATCTTGCCTCCCTCAACAAAGTCACGTTCAGTCGATCTGTGACTCATCACATTTGTGGAACGCCGTCTCTCGCTGTTCTCGAAAGGCTGCGTAATTTGGGTATAAGGGGAGTAGCGGGGAAGGAGGGGAACTATGAGGGTATGTCCAGCATTCTCTTCTCTCCTGTTGCCGCTCACAACTCATAAGTAGTCTCCTCGAACAGATCTGAGAGGCTTATCGTGTGAACCCAATCTTCCACCTTGGCTTGAGGTTAGTCCAGCCCTATCGCTTGACGTGAGCAGACACTAATGCTGATTGATCCGCGCTGTATAGCGTGCGAGCAAAAGCAGGCGAAAACAATTCTGGGGTCGACTACTCGCAGACTCGATCGTTGCTACTCTCCGAACGACGTCAGTCTCCTTCCTACTCCTTCTCTTGCGTGATCTCGACTGAGCTCCGCTCGATGATATAGGTTGAATATCGACGGTGCCTCTCATGGTGCACGTATCCACTACGATCAAGCTCGCTGGTTGAGTCTACGAGAACTCATGAGGATTCAAGGTGAGCAGCTCCTCTCATTGAATTCGTCCCATTTCTCGCATCTAGAAACTAATTGTAGCTTTGCATTTGCTCTAGGTCTCCCTGATTCTTTCGAGATGGTCATCAACCACGCTGCAGCGGATACAGCGATTGCTGATATGATTCGTATCATCGGGTAAGCTTTCGGATCCTTCCTTCTTCCTTCTTCTTGTATCGTCCATTGACCACTCTCCTCGCATACAGTAATGGTGTTCCCGTTCCTCTCGCCGAGTGCGCTCGATTTGCTTTCCTTCCTAGCAGAAAACCTCCCACTGATTCCCGCCCTCTTGATTCGCAGAGCTTTTGGACGAGCACAAGCCGAAGTTGCCGACCCTCTCATCGACGAATATCTCTCTTCTTCTTCCACTCCTTTACGCCCTCGAGAGGATCTATTCGAACGAATCTGGAGGGAAAGATGTGGAGGAGACGAACTCATCGTCGACGTCAACCGACCAATGGCTCCGATCGCCTCTTCACCAGAGGATATTATTGACGAGTATGATTCAGACTGCATTATTATTGATTAGGAGGGTTGAAAAGGAGGGCGTCCCTTTATCTGTACTTTTAGTTATTCCTCACTGTTGTCGTCTAATCACCTTTCATTCTGATCTCTCTCTTTGGAATCGTTATTAGTTTCGCTTCTTTCTCTACAACCCTGAATGATAGAACAGCGAGAATGAGAGATGCGAGAAGTCCCTGCGAAAAGTTTGCGAATTCTCTCTCAACTTTCCATCATTCACTAACAACAATGTTCGTCTCTCATTCACGGTTTGTCCAGTACTCGAGCTGATCAGCCCTCGTGATCCGAACAGGGCTAGGGGGAAAGGAACCATCTCAGCAAGTAAAGCGGAAGATTACTCTGGAACTGAGGTGAGTCTAGCTCTCTATCAGCTGCTGCTAGTCTCTGTACATGCTGATGAGATCCTTGACTCTCACTAGAACCTTCATGTCCATTACTGCCTCTGCGTGAGCCTTCCTCTACCTCTGCCCTAATTCTCATCTATAACATTCACCCTTGATCTCCCATCCTCTCGCTATAGGGTGAATTCATCCTAGTTCTCGACGCACCCTTAGCTTCAGTACCTCGTCGACCAACCGACAAATCTTTCTGTCTCCTAAATCAAGGCCCTCACAAACGAACTTACAAATTGAACGTCTCTGAAGCGAACGAGAATCTGGTCAAGCCGAAACCGACACATGAAGAGTATGATGGGTTGAATGGAGGAGGTGTGGGAGCGGCGGGGAAGGAAGGGAATGGGATTTTGAGTTTGAGGGATGGGAAATTCGAATATCAACGTGAGCTCTCGTCTCTCTCTGTAGGCACTCCTTTATAGGTCGGTGAGCTTATCCATTGTTTGAGGATCACAGGAAGGCTGTATTGTCCTCGGTGTCAGTTGCAGATTGGATACGAGACGAATCCTGGAGAATCGAAAGGAGTTGCGACGTTCGTCTTAGCAGGTACGTTTAGAGTCGAAAGCCTTACTTCTCACACGAACCTCATAGCTGATGCAGTATCATCAACGATTCCCAACGTAGGCGCGATCACGGATGTACAGAACAAGATACCAGCAGATGCCTTGGGAGAACCTGCGATCACTCCTGCGGGAGATCCCAAGGGAGTCGTCCTTTGAGGGATGGATGCCAACCACTGAACGTCGTCACGATGTCAGATTGAGCTAGTGGGCGGAGTGGAAGGAAGACGAGAGGTAGAATAGCTGTGTCGAAAGTGTTGTAATGATTCGTGTCTTCAAAGTGCCACTCTCGTCGTTCAATGCCCTTCTCGATCTTCTCTATACTCTCCGTCGTGACCTATTCCCGCTATCTGCTCGAACTGAGGAGTTTGATCGGCTTCTTTGAATTTGCGACTTCCGACTTGGGTGAAATTTTCAATGTGAAATGTCAACTTGATCTCTTACAAATCACTCTTTCTCGCTCACTTCACCTCACGTTCTCGCTCAGTCATGTCTTCAATGACACCAGAACAACAGCAACAACTACAAGAGAACCGCTTGAAAGGTTAGCTCTCTCCTTCCTTGAGAATGACCTCACCGTAACTCTCTCTGACTCCTCTCCCTCCATTTCTATACAGCTAAAGCGGCATTCCAAGCGAAAGAGCGAGCACAACAATCACAATCAAGAGACAGTACGAATCAATACAACAAACGACCACTTCAAGTCATTCCTGCCTCAAACACCTCCCCTACAGCTCCCAACACTCGTCACGTACCTCGCCAACCCTCCTTACCAGTCCCGTCCTCTTCCAAAGCTCTACAGAATGCGATTTCGGGAGGAGGAGGAGAAGGTGGACATTTCAAAGGGAAAGAACAAGCGAAAGATGCTCCTTTGAAAAACATGTTGGGGAATTACGTAGAGTACGATTTGGCGACTTTGAAGAACAGTAGAGGTGGATTCTTGTTGGAGGGGGAAGAAGATGATCCGAAGAAGAAAAGGGAGAGACAATTGCAGGAGGAATTGAAAGCGAAGAGGTTGGAGAATGCGAGGGTACAAGGTCAACTCAGAGGTTCAGGTAACGTCTACATTCTCCCTTTTAGTCTACCGAGCGACTCAGGGCTGACGATGTTGTAGAGTTGTACAGCTATGTCGATTGATCCGAAACAAAATCCGAAATGTATTCATTGTGGAACGACAGATCTCGACGAACAACTCAGGAACGTGTTTGGAATTATGGTGTGTGGCAACTGTAAGAAGGACTTGCCGGACAAGTACAGTTTATTGACAAAGACGGAATGTAAAGAAGATTACCTCTTGACTGAACGTACGTTCTCGCTTCATTCTGCATCTCTCGAGTGGTTACTTCGACTGATAGTGGTTGAAGGAGGTAATACAGCTGAATTGAAGGATACCGAATTGATGCCGCATCTCCTCCGCCCAAATCCTCATCGACCAACTTATTCCAATATGATGCTCTTCCTCCGATGTCAAGTCGAAGATTACGCATTCTCGGCTCGCAAATGGGGATCCCCAGAAGCACTAGACGCAGAGTTTGAGAAGAGGGAAAAGGAGAAGAGGGAGAAGAAGAACAAGAAGTTTGAGAAGAAACTGAAAGAGTTGAGGAAGAAGACCAAGACTAATGTTTGGCACAAGAGGGAAGAGGAACGACATGAACATACGTTTGAGGAGGAAGTGAGGGACGATGGAGAGACCGTACAGAAGTGTAAGGAGTGCGGAGTAGAGGTAGAGGTGGAAAGCTTCTGAGGAATTGCCATCGTTTGTTCTCGCCTCTTCTTCTCTCTCTCTATTGATGTTGTTCTATGTTTCTCTACGCTTTACCTGTTGATCTTGCCAATACCACCGTACCCCACTTGCTCGTTACCTTTTTCCCTCCCTCGCTCTTTTCGCCTTTCTCTCGCTCTCTCGTTGAATGCGAGCGAGTCAGGCGAGTCAGCCTTCACGAGGCCTCTCGCACAACGAGCTTCTCATTTCTGATAATCGGCATCTGAGGCTGCGTTTTGAAATGGTCTCCTCGTCGAGAGTGAACGGCTACAGAATCTCGAAATTCAAAGCGGACAGGCTACTCACACACTAACAGGATCCACTTCAGGACTTTGCGACGAATGATCAGCTCTAGTACTTTAACGTAGTAGATGGGGATGGCTGGTTTGTTCTTCGTTGCGAAATTTGGAACAGAGTGATGAAAAATGTGATCTCGTTCACTACTACTCAAGACGAGTTAGCAGATATTGCACCACCCTCTAATAGCTGTAATTAACCAGGAACACGTTCAATCAAGAGAGCAGAAGGTAGATCCTGTTGCGAAAAGCTCGAATTCATTTTTCGCCATCACATTTCATCGCAAGCCCTCATTCCTCGACTTCAACTCGCCTCAGCTTGGTCGCTTCCTCTTACTATCGGGAGCATCGCTTATCTGCAGAGATGGCTAGCAGTTACTCTACAAAAGCCGCTCTTCCTCTTGCTCTTCTCTTCTTCTTTCTCTTCTTCACTTCTTCACCTCTCTCAATCCGCCTCTCACCACACTCCCCACTCTCCCTACTCTCCCCTACTCAACTACTTCACACTGAACCCCTTCACAACAATGACTTACTTCACCACCTTCCTCTCGAACCTCCTCGCTACCGCCATTTTCCTCGTCGTTTGGGATCAACTCGTTATCGACAAGACAATCTCGATCAAGTCGTGGACTTTCACCGTCGAGACATTCGTGCAACGAGCTGTACGTCTCCAGCTCACCTCCTCAACGCCGACTGTGACTGACTCCCGAATTCACTGCTCACAGACCCCTGATCTCATCTCCAAGCTCGTCGTCGTCTCAGCTCCTACGTCACCCAGCACTCAGCGAAGCTGTATTGCTCTTCCTCACCGCTGCTGTGATCCCGTCGTCGACTCGATCGACATCACAGGAACGATCCTTTCGAAACCTCTCGCCTCGTACGCACTCGAACGTCGAGTGAGTCCAAAAACCCTCTTCCTCTCGCTAAATCGTTTCCGCTTACTGACTCTATCTGCTCCTCACAGCTCCTCCAATCCCTCGCCATCACTGCTCACCCAACTCCAAAAATCTCGAACCCATCGATTTACTTCAAGATGAGTTATCAAGCCGAGCAAACTCGACAAGGTTTCAAGCAGACAATCATTGAGAAGCTTGGCTGTTAGTTGCATCCGACGATAGCCTCTCTTTATCTACCCGTAGGCGTTCCTCTTCTGTTAGATTCCGAGCTTGTTTGTTGTATTCCAAAATCTGCCTTTTCCTACTCATTACGAGTCTCGAGGGTTGTTGTTTGCGAGAGTCTTGTCATCGCTTCGGCGGCGTGAGGACGAGGCTCCTTGTCTTGTTGAGAAAACTTGCGAATGTCCAGGAGCAGTTCCGAAGCGAGACCCTCTGTCATACTCTCTCTCTCTCTCTTGCAGACCAACTCCCATCATAGTCTCGTAAGCGAAATCGCATCCTGTCAATACGTTTCTCGGTTGGACCCTACTTATCTATTGAGGAGCGATAGTTGGAGGAGGTTTCTTCTTTGGTTTCTCCTCGATCAATTCAATCTGATCTCCATCAATCTTGCCCAAGAACACATCCATCAATTTCTTATTATCATGATCCAGGATCATCTCCTCCACCTGTATGACAGATCCCTTCAATACAACAATCCTCATTCAGAAGGGTCGGTTGTAAAGAGAACGAAAACGTACATCATAAGAAACATCACCCTGAATCAAGATTTCTTCATCCCCATTCGCCGTCTTTGACACAGTAGCACCCGCTCCGAACTTGTTGGCAAACAACTTTGAGGCCTTCTTGAGGTCGACTCCGAAGTAATGGAGACCGTGAATCGAAGTGACGTGCTTCTTCTTGTTACGCTCCATTCGCTTGATAGTGATCTTACTCGACTACTCACCTCACTTATACTGTCAGCGAGAGAGCAGGGAAGGAAGAGGGAAGAGGTACAGGGACGTACGGCGATTTTGGCCTTTTCCTTCTCGGCTTTGATTTCCTCCTTCTTCTCTTTCTTCGCTAAATCTTTCTCTAACGCAGCTTTCTGTTCGACGGTCAAGTTGGCGAGTTTGTCCTCCAATGCGGCTAAGAATGAGAGAGGCGAGGGATTAATTGAGTTTGCGAGCGAATTAGGGAGAGTCAGGCGTACAATCGGAGTAGTACTTCGAGTAGAGGGAAGGGTGAGTATCTTGTAACCATTGCTTGCATCTGTGAGAAAGAATGAAGGGGGTGAGTGAGAGAAATTGCGAAAAATGCGAGTGAGAAGCAAGGCGTACTTTGAAGACTTGCTAGAGAATTCACAGTACTCGGGAGGGAATGAACAGACTGTACGCAACCACCTTCGAATTCATCAGCACTCGGGTTTAAAAGCAAGAGAGATGAGAGAGAGATGGTTGCGTACCTTGACAGTAGAGTACATGTTTAGCTTCGAGTTTGCCAGTAGGGTTAGCACTAGCGCTAGTAGATGCTTCTGCCATCTCGATCAAAGCAGTAGTGAAAGGTAAGAGAGCAAGAAGAGAGATGTCAATTCTTTCATCTTTAACCAACCATGTCTTCTCAACAACCCAACGAACAAGGTCAGTTCTGCTCTATATACACTCCTATAAGCTCTAGGCTGATCTCGAGAGTGAACAAACAGAGATCGCTGCTCAATTCAGGAGAACCCAAACTGAACTACAATCTCTCATCACCGTACGCTTCTCCTCTTCCTCCTACGCTACTTTGATGAGGCTGACGTAGAGGTGAGAGGATGGCATAGAAAATCAGTGAACTCGAACGAGAACTGGAAGAGCATACGTTCGTTCCCCCTCTCCTTTCCCGCTCACTCTCGCAAGCTAAACCCGAGTTTCGATTGTCATTAGATTGGTCGGAGAGACGCTGAAAGATGCGTTTGAGAACGACCCGGACCGGAAATGCTTCAGGTTGGTAGGAGGAGTGTTGGTCGAACGAACTGTCAAAGATGTGTTGCCTCAATTACAGGGTCAAACAGAGCAGGTGCGTCTTGCTTGACCGTCCATCTCGACGCTCTGAGGCGTCACTGATGAGCACGCCAATTCGAAATGCACAGCTGAAGAGCGTGCTGGACACCTTGACGAACGAGTACAAAAAAAAGGTTAGCTCTTCTCTCCTTCCCCCTGTTCGAGCTTTCTGCTCGAGAATGCACTGATCATGTCTCTATCATCGTCGAGTGCAGGAGCGTAACTTCTCGCAATGGCAAAAAGACAACAAGAGTGAGTCAATTTTCTCGCTCTCAGATTTGCCCTCACTCACTGTCTCCTCGTATCCTTACAGTCGTCGTCAAGCAGCGTCAATAGGATCTCGTCGCATTTCAATTCCGTCGTCTAGCTGTATACCCCCTCTTTAGCTGTAACAAACCTGCAAGATTTCGACATTCTTCTCATATCTTTCGCTCAAATCGTCTCGCCGTCTCTCGAATCTGACTCTCGCTAGCTCCTGTTCTCTCACTCTCGCTTCAAAGATTCGTAATCAAGAAATCGCGTTTAGCTTTGCACAGACTGAATCCATGACCGAGTAAATCAAAGAAACCATTTTTTGTTTTCACCTCCTCCATTTGCCGTCTCCCATTTTCGTTTTTTTCTTCACTTCCTTTTGTTCAAGCGTCTCCAGTTTTACCTTTCTTTACTTTACCTTACCAACCACTCTGAGCTTTCCCACCTCCGACTCCGAGCCCCTTTACTCCTGCACTCAATTCTTCCTCATTCTTCCAACTCTCCAATTCCTCATCCTTCCCTCCACCACCACCTCCTCCTCCTCCAGGTGAAAGGTATCCAGAATCTTCGGCTCCTCCGGCTTGACGAACCGTTTCACCAGATTCAGAACCTTCGCCTTCTTTCGAAGGCTCGTCACCTGAAGCACCCCAGGCTGAGGCACCCCAAGCTGGAGTAGCGGCGGGAGCATCGGCGGAAGAAGTGTCCTCGAATTCGGGAGAAGCGGAATCGGGGAGAGAGGAGTAAGCTATAAAGAGAGATGGAGGAAGAAGTGTCAATCAGTCATTACGTGTGACGATGACAACGAGGGGGGCAAGAGGAGGAAAAGAGGGAGACGGAGAGCGAGAGAAGGAGTTAAGAGGCTTACAGGAACCTTTGGCGAGATCTTGTAACTCCTCTGGAACTTCGACATCGTTCGCAGCTAAAACTTCGATAATCTTACTCGCTACGTCTGCATGCACCAACTCGTCGCATCAGGTGTGCTCTCGCTATCGATGCGAGTGTAGAAGCTACTTACCTCCATCCCTGAATCCAAAGAAAGTCAAAGCTTTCCCTTTATTCCCAGCTCTCCCAGTCCTCCCAATTCGATGAACGTAAGATTCAGCGTCTTGAGGAGCATCGAAATTGATCACGATCGATACTTGAGGGATATCGAGTCCTCGTTGACAGACATCGGTTCCGACAAGAACTGGAATCGTGTTGGCTCGGAATTCAGACAATGCGAAATCACCTGTGAGATCACCGAGACGCTATGATCAATTTCAAGCGGAGAGTGATGAGGTAGAGACGAGAGGATACTCACGTTCTTCTTGACGTTTGTCACCGTGAAGAGAGATAGCTTCGATCGATTTCGAACGAAGGAAATCGGTAACTTCGACGGCTGAAGATTTCTTGTTGACAAAGATCAAAGCTTTTCCATCGATTGGAGCAACTTCTTCAACGAGGATCTCAACGAGGCTGTACCCAGACGAAACCCTCAAACTGTCAGTCTCGAGAGATGACGGCAGCTCGAGAAGTAAGACTCTCGTACCGTTCGAGTTTGTGAGTGTAGTTGTTGGTGATTTCGACTCGTTGTTCAATGTTGGAACAAGCATTGAGTACGTCGAGACCGATATGAACAGTAACGGCATCTCGATAGAATTCTTGAGCGATGTCTCGAATCGCTCTTTCGAAAGTAGCGCTGAACCTGTAAGTTGTGCCGCTTTACCGCATCAGTATGCGTCAAGCAAGCGATGAAGACAGACGGTAAAACGTACATGAGGGTTTGACGATCAGGTCTAATCATAGAGATGATTTGCCTAACTTCGTTCTCGAATCCCAAATGAACCATTCTGTCGGCTTCATCGAGTACGAAGTAGGTACAACGTTTGAGAGTGACTTCGCGAGCAGAGAGGAAATCGAGGAGTCGACCAGGAGTAGCGATGAGGATATCGACTCCACTTTGAATCTCCATCATTTGAGTCGTTCGAGAAACGCCTATCACGGTCAAAAGGAGAGGTGAGCTGACGCCCGTGGAGAGTAGAAGAATATGAGAAGACGTACCTCCGTAAGCGCAAGCAGACTTGATTTCACCTCCGCGAGAGAGAGCTCGACATTCACGAAGAATCTGAGTTGCGAGTTCCCTCGTTGGGGCCAAAATGAGAGCGACTGTGAGTAAACAAGGTGATATCTCAGTCACATCATTAAGGGAGACTGAGAAACGACATCGACTCACTGGGTCCATCTCCACGTTCTGAAGGAGGTTGAGCAGCGATGTGAACCATAGCGGGAGCAGCGTAGGCGAGAGTTTTGCCAGATCCAGTCTCAGAGATGGCGCTGTGCTCGACAGGTCAACGCAAACGTCAGTCCGAGCCGAGTCAGAAGAGGTTCGAAGAGAGTGTCGACTCACATCAAATCTTTACCTGAAAGAGCCATAGGAATCGCTTGACTTTGAACAGTAGTAGGAGCTGAGTAACCTTTCTCGACGACGTAATCCTCGAGTAGATACCTGTGCGCGAATCAGCTTGAATGGAGTCAGCTCATGACAGAAGACTGCACAAATCGAGTTTCGCTCACTTCGGTAATTTCGTTTCACCCCAAGTCAAGACGGGTTTAGGAGCTTCACCATCTCGAACGGTGACTTTGTGTTTCTCACGCCATTCGTCGACTTCTTCTTGAGTGCGAGCAGCGACGTTTGCGTGTTCTTTGTAGAAGTCTCGTTGGAATTCGGGAAGTTGCATCGAATCCCAATCGGGAGGAGAGAGTTCAGCCATGAAGGGACCTGTTCTGACGGTTCTGACTCAGTAGCAAGTAAAGCGTAGACTGAAAGCAAGGCGAGACGAACCTCGATCACGTTGAGGAGGAGTGTCGAATCCTCCAGATCTACCTCCGTCGAAACCTCCACGAGAAGGACGAGAGACTCCCGGACCGAGACGACCTCCATACCCAGCGTCGTTGCCTCCAGAGGGGTCTGTAGGATAATGAAGCAAGTGAATCAGTCAAAGTAGCGAGGATTGATTCGCAAGCTCGAAAACCGTACCGTCTCCTCCACGATCGAAAGGGTTGTAACCAGTCTCGTCTATAGTAAGGAGAGGTGCATCAGCGACGATCAAAGACCACGAGAGAAGTTGAAAGGACAGAGACTCACTTCTATCGCCAGATCCAGCGAAACCACCTCTTCCCCCTCCTCCACTTCTTCCACCTCTCATTCCTCCTCCCTCTCCACCTCCGCCGTATCCTCCTCCTCCACCCTCACCTCTCGGAGGTCTAGGAAGGGACAAATCAACTTTGATATTCCTCCCATCGACGTCTTTACCATTGAATTCCAAAGCTTTCGTAGCTTCCTCACTCGTCGCAAATTCGACATACCCGAATCCCCTCGACCTACCCGTCTCACGATCCATGACTACTCGAGCAGATACTACTGAGCCACATTCTGCGAATTCAGATTCGAGCCAATCGTTGTCGACGTTCCAAGAGAGTTGTCCAACGAAAACTGTGCGTGGTTCTCCAGAGTCGGCAGAAGTGTCGCCGTATGAAGCTGGAGTAGAACTGTTCCCTCCTCCTTCTCCCCATCCTCCCCCTCCTGAAGAAGAGTTGCCCCAACTATCTCCCCCTCCTCCTCCTTCTTGTTGTGCGTTAGAGTCGTTGTCGTCCGATGAGGTCGTAGCTGGCGTACCTAGAGACGAGAGAGGGAAAAGTGGGCGAGCGGCAAAAGGAGAAGAGAAAAGTGGGTTAGCTGAGATGAATGGGTTTAGACAGAGAATGAATGGGAACTTACCCCAATCCATCTTGTATCGTAGTGAAGTTGTGAGTGAGTTGGTGAGGTTGAGAAGTGGGAAAGAGGGAGAAGAAGGGAAGAGAAGAGAGAGCAGGAATTCACCCTTGTTTTGAGAAATAGGAGAGACTCTTCGCACAGACCACCAAAAACAAACAATGAAAAACTTTCCTATGGAGTCTAATCTCTAGTTGACTGAAGATATAGCAGTACAACAACACGGTACAGAACCACAGAGAAAGCTATCCGTCGTGCTTCACGATATTCCAACTCCATTCTTCCTTTCCTAAACCCGTTCTCACGTTCACTGCACCTCCAGTAGTCGAGCTCAGCTCACTACCCGCAAAGAACTCGCTCCTGGCTAGAACTTGCTGCTCGACGAGAGCGAGAATGTCGTTGTAGGAAGAGATTGGACCGAGGTAGGCGAGATCGGCGGGGAGGAGTAGATCCGAGAGCAACACTGCTCCTGCTGATCGATAGTGGTCGAGATAAGTCGAGTTCGATTCATCCGTCGCGAGGTAGAACCTGTGAGAATCGAGAGTTCAGCGAATATGAGAGAGAATACAGGCGAAAGAGTTGAGCTTACGGATCATTCGATTTCGGCAAACGATCCTCATAGTGTTCTGCCAACACTTTGACTCCCTCATTCAGTGCCGCTCGAGTCTTGTTGAAGTGCACATCTGCATCCTTCGAGGGACTCCAAGCGATTCCGACAAAATCACCCCTCCTCAAATGCGCTGACATCCATCTTCGTCCGTCTACCTTCTCCTGCATTCTCTTTGCTATCCGTTCTCCCACGATTCGGATTCGGTTCGGAGCTCGAATACCGCGAACTACCATTTCGGTGAAATCGTCTCGAGCTTTTTGCGTCGAGAAGTAGACAGATCCAGGTTTGCGCTGATCGTGCAAGTTCCCTTGTAAGTAGACGATAGAAGCATTGGCGTAGGGTGGAGAGGAGAGTGTCGTTGTGAGGCCTTGGGTCTTGGAGCGAAGAGTGATTTCGATCGTTGGTCGGGAGAGCGCTTTGTTCATCAAGACTCTGCGAAGCGGACAACGTCGGCTCAGAGAGTACGCGAGAGGGAGTTTGGCTGGCTTACTCATCGCTATAGGTATAGAGCGGAACATAGCCGAGTCTCTCCAATCGACTCAGCAGCTCCTCTTCGTCCATCTCAATCGGTACTCCTTTCCGCTCAAGCTCCTCTCGTACTCGAGGTAACGACCAAGCCACTCTGCCAGAGAGAGCCTCGTCTACAACCTGCTTGCTAAACAGCGCCGTGTCTTCGGATGAAGTGTCGACGATTCGCTCTGTTGGCGGTCGATCCGTTCGAATAAAGCTTTGGTTCTGGAAGATACTTTCGGGTAGTGTGATAGTCGTCAATCCCGCTGGGTTGTAGCCGGTCGCGTTCCATCGAAGCGATTCGTCGAGTGAAGAAGCGGGAATGTCGTAAAGAGTGAAGTACTCAGAGTAGGTTAGGAAAGGTGCGTAAGTCCTGCGCAGGTGATTCAGATCGATAAAGTGCTGCGATCAACTGTCCGCCTTCAGCTCTTGAGCGATGAAGGTCGATCAAGCTGATAAGGGAAGATATTCACCTCTAATCCCAACTTGTAGGCTCGACCAGGTTCGTTCCATGTTGAAGCCAGCATCTCTTGATACTCGTTACGATGGTCGAGGTAGATCAGAGCATTGTCGGCGCAAGTCTGACTGCGAGAGCAGCGAAACCAGTCAGTTTCGATTTCGCAAGGTGAGAAAAGTGAATCAAGGCTCACACCTCGACCGCACAGCTTCTCGCCCAGACCGCATCAGGTATCACAGGTATCCTCCCAGTCGTCTTCGCGAGCAATAATTGCGATTCGATCATGTATCGTCGATTGCTGAGACGCGCAGAGATCACCGCATCAGCAGACTCGCAAAATTGACGATACGGAATCCTCTTCGACTCACTTAAAGCCATAAGTAGCCCAGCCGTCCATCGTCAAGTATCGAGGATTCCGTCCGACCAATTCTAACAGCTCTTCCTTCCGAAGTTGAACGAAAACTCCATCATCCTCTCCTTTCATCGAACCGCCGATACGCTGTCCATACTTCTTCACTTTCTCAATTCCCGTCTGAGCTGCTGTCCGTCCTTGATGACTCGCTAAGGTGGTGAGGAAGAGGAGCAACGCAATCCCGATTACAACTTTGGAACGAGTGAGCTGGACGAGGAGTGACCGCCGTCTGCCCGGAGGGTTGTGGCCTAGTGGCTGATATTGCGAGCTCATAGAGAGCTACCGAGAGCTCTGAGAAGCGATGTTGGAGGAATGTTGAAGGGTGGGAGATGTGAAGAGGGAGAGGGGCAGGTCGAGGGGATCAACCGAGATTGAAGTGGCGGAAGGAATGGCAGAGGTGGTGTTGATAGTTTGCGGCGAGTTTGAACTCGAAAGGGTGGTGAGGGAGAAGAAGGAAAGCGAGGTTGTGCTATTTCGCAATAATCCTTCGAGGCGATTTCTCGCCGTGATGCTGAAACCGTTCGCTGTAGACTTAGAGCGACTCACAGTTGAAAGCGGTCAGAACGCACGGCTCGGAAGCGCTGAGAAGCAAACGTCGCAAAGCTTTCTCGTTCGATTCGCAAGTTCTTCTTCTCTTCACTGACTCGACTGCAATTGAAGGCAGGCGACGCTTCGCGAATAAGTCGTCTAGCACCATCAGAATGGTCAATGACCAGTAGCAGATAGGTGATTGCATTTCTAAGCGAGTACCCATCTACCGTTAACCAATTTCTGCTGCATCTGAACCGGTTTCAGTTCGATTCCTGTCCCAGGTCCGAATCGAGGAACGACGAAGATCGTTCTCGTATCACTATTGGTCCCGCTTGATGCAGCTTTGGCAGCGAGAGCTTGAGCGGGAGTTTCGATGGGTTTCGAGAATGTGCACATTGGTCGACCGAGAACTGGGATCCAAGCTGGATTGATCTTGGTGAGAGCTAGACGACGACGATCGGTGTGAGTGATGATGACAGAATTAATCAGGGAAGGAGGAACATACATTTCAACCAGACTTTGTGAGTTCGGTGCAGTTCTTGATAGACGATGAATTCGGGAGGTGAACCATGGAACAGGTTTGACGAAGGGTGAATGAAGAGATCCTCCTCGATCCCGAATGAACGATAGGGAATGCCTCGAGTCGAAGCGACTTTGTGGTAGGAAACGTTACTCGCTTTGTCGGCGATGTCTTTTCGAATAGCGATTTGATCGATAAAGGCGGAAGTGATGAGTTGTCGAAGAACCTTGAGCTGTAGAGATCAGGGCGATCAGCAAATTGCAATAGAGGAGATTGTGAAGAGACGCTTACCTGAGTTTCGTTTGGAGGAGCGAGTTTTGGCACGAAACCTGCATCGATGCCAGGGAAAGTCGATTGCACGATACGACTGATTTGCATTCGTAGCTTGTGGATCTCTTGCATGGCCTGCAACAATGCGAGAAATGGTCAGACAGGTACTTCCGAGCAAAGAAGTTCTGGAATGGCTCACCTTGATTCGAACAAAGTTTGCTTCACAGAACGAGTCTCGTCCACCCTCATATTCGTAAGCGCCGACGACACTCAACATCTTGAAGACATCGCTCATACCCTTTCCGAGAGCAGCGTAACGTTGTTGTACTCCGAAGAAAGCTTTTCGAATCACTTTGCGTTCCTCCTTCGCTCGAACATCGGGATCTCGGATGTGTCGAATCTCGGATGCCGTCAAAGCCTTCTCCTGTTCGAGGTCGGGTGTCTCGTCGTCGTTGTCCCCAAGGTTCGCTTCTCGTAAGAAAGGGTCTCCAACGGAAAGAGCGCAAACGACGGCGATAACGTAAGGTAAACAACCATGCTGTTGTCCAGTCACGATCATCTTGGAGAACCTCGGCGAGAGAGGGAAGAGAGCCATCGAGCGACCAAGATCCGTAATCTTGCCTCCGACTTTCGATGCGTTGTCGACTGCTTCGAGAGCTGCGAGATTGACCAACGTCTTTTCTGCTCGGCGAAGACTGTCTCGATCTGGAGGAGTCGGGAAAGGGAAGTTGGCCACAGAGTCGATGTTCATGCTCTTCATCGTCAGGACGATACCTTCGATAGGCATTCGGAGGATTTCAGGTTTCGTGTGTTGGTCGAAGTGATTCTCGAAGACGGCAGAGGAGTAGAGTCGGTAGCAGTGACCGGGACCTGTTCGACCTGCACGACCTGCTCGTTGAGATGCGGAAGCTTTTGAGATCCAATCGACCTCGAATGATTGAATGCCGCTCGCATGATCGTATTTTCGCTAATTTCGGAGACGATCAGTGATCCTTCGCGTACTCGATGCAAACTCAGGGTACTCACCTCTTTCGCTCGACCAGTGTCGACGACATACTTGATGTTCGGGATCGTGATGGCAGTCTCAGCGACGTTCGTTGCGATAACGACGAGACGATGTCCAGCAGGAGGTTCCGCGAAAACCTTCATCTGCTTTTCGGTGGGGAGTAGAGAGTACAGAGGGAGGATATGAAGCGGTTCTGCGAGGGGAAGAAAGAGGGTGAGCGCCGGTAGTATAAGCGGCGAGATTGCGAGAGAATTTTACCTTCACTATCTTCCTCCATATCGATTCCCTTCAAAGCGTCGTCTTCATCTTCATCATCCGATTCGAGAGCTTCATCATCGTTATCATCGTAGACTCCATCGTCGACATCAGCTGCTAGATCTCTATCTTCGCCGAGTTCGACTTCTTCCGCCTCGAGATCGTCTCCGACTGTCGAAATCGAATTAGTTCAGCCGTGAGGATTATCGGAGGAGATGTCTATAGACTCACAGTCAGCCTTTCCACCCAGCTTGGCAGCAACTTCTTCGTCCAATTCCGCCTCGTCCGCTTGTGAAGAGCTGAACTTTGAACGAATCGATGCCTGCTTCAACCGTTCCTTTCTCGCTGCGATAGCCTTCGGTCCAAACTTCTTCTCCAGCTTCTTGACGAGCGAGATGATCTCGTTCTGACCAGTGCAGAAAACGAGGACACCTCCAGCGGGTAGACGAGTGTGAATCCTTGAAACCTTCTTGTACGCTTGGTTGATGTAGTCGTGTTGAGTTTTGCGGGCGAAGTGAATCGTAACGGGATGTTGACGAGCGGTAACGTGAAGGACTGGAGGAGGATTGGGGAAAAGTGTTGGGTTCTCCGAGAAATCCGAAACTCGGAGAGTCGCAGACATGATGATGAGACGAAGAGGCTGAGACAAAGTTTATCAGCACACAGAACAGCTTGCGAGTATGACAAGTCACTCACCTTTGCTCCCTTCTTCCCACTCTTCCACTGAGATTCCCTCAACTTTGCAACTCGACTCAAAACTCCGATCAAGACATCCGTGTTGACTCCTCGTTCGTGTGCCTCATCGATGACGACAACACTGTACTTGCTGAGTAGAAAGTCGGCAGCGAGCTCTCGTAGTAGGACACCGTCCGTCATGAAGACTAATTTCGTATTTGGCGAGGCGGTCGAAGAGTATCGAATTCTGTGAGCGACGAGGGAAGTATTGGCAGGAAGGCACAGTTCTTCTCGCACTCGTTGAGAAGTCGAAAGAGCAGCGACTCGTCGAGGTTGAGTGATGGCGACCATTCCAGGATTGTCTGCGAGCGGAGAGCAAGTACAAATCAGTTCAGCGGAAAGTCAAGGATAGAACAGTCCCTTCTACTCACCACTTGATGGATCACCAAATCCTGCCTCCCACAAGAATTGTCCAATCTGCGTAGTCTTTCCTGAACCAGTTTCTCCACAAAGTACAGTGACTGCATTCCCTCGAATCGCCTCCATAATCCGATCTTCCTCCTTGACGATCGGTAGCTCCATTCTCGAAGCAGCGATCTGCTCTGTCCGTTCGACGGGTACATTCGTTGTCCGTTGAGGTGGTAAAGTCGGTAATTCGTTCTTGGGAATCGTCGCACCGAGAGGTCCAGTGAGTCCTTCGGGATCAGCCTTGTTCTTGAACCCAGATCCAGCCGGTAAGAGTGGCTTGTACGTTCCGTCGTCGTTGTCTGTCGGATGTTGAGGTTCGTCTCCATCCATACCAGCAGCAGCGAGAACTTGAGATTCAGCCCACGCCTGAAACGACCCTTTGACTCGTTTCGGTTTCGATGCTTCCACCTCTTCCTCTTCTTCTTCTTGACCGTCTGATTCCTCCTCACTACCTTCCTCCTCACTTGCAGAACCCATTTCCTCCTCCTGACCATCGCCTCCCTCATTTCCTTCCTCCTCTCCTCCAATTCCATGCCATGATTCCGCATCACTGTCTTCTCCCGCCTCTTCTCCTTCGTCTTCCTCATCTTCGCCCGAATCCGAACTGTCGAAATCACTCTCTTCCTCAGGTTCGACCTCCTTCGCTTTTCCTTTCCCCTTTCCTTTTCCAACAGCCCCGATTAGCTCCCTCATTCTGCCTCGTTCCTTCTTCTGACGCTTTACGACGGTCACCGTTGCTCCTGCAGCGAGTCCACTTCCGACTGAAGGAGGAGCGGTTGAGGTAGAAGGAAGGGAAGATTTCGAAGTCGAGGCGATAGGTGCAGAGGTCACGTCCTCTACGCCGAGAGATCCGGAGGCGTTGAATGGTGGAGGCTTCTTTCGAGTGTTGTCGTTTGCAGTGCTTAGTGCGAGGGCTTGATTCGGTCGAACGATTTCCCTTTCGAGTGGAGTCTCCGTCGCATCCTCCTCGTCATCCTCCATCTCGACATCTTCCTCTCCTCCCTCTTCTTCATCACTGAGGTTACTCTTCCCTGCAGTAGCCTTGTCGAGGATCTTGCGAGCTCGAACTCGTCGTCCATCTTCGACGGCAGCTGAATGTTTGAGCTTGTCGGCTTGCGATTTGAACTGTTTCGAACCGAGGGTAGCAGATGACTTGAATTCGAGGTTTTGTGTTTGTGTTTGTCTGCAGTTAAACGGGGCTAGAGTGGGCTTCGTCCGGAATTTGGTAAAATCGAGGACTCACGCGAGGGAAGCGATCAATTCTTTTCGTTCTTCCTTCTTTAGCTTGGCGTTGATGTAGTTATCGAGTCGCTTCTTCTTCTTGCTGGACATTTTGGGTAGTTCGGCAATGGATCTTGCGGCGAGTAGCTATTAAAAAGCGAAAACGGTGCGAAGTGTCAGCTCAGCTGCCTTTGGTGCTGCTAACAAGTGCTGTAGAGCTTCATAACAGCTTTATCCATCATCTCCTACTCCCTGACTACCTCATGTGCTGTAGCTAGCTCGTGAGAAGCCTTCATCAAAATCCTTCAACCTTGAATCTTCCTCCACCTCCCGCAACTCGCTTTGAACTTATATTGAACACCTGGGAGCTCTTCTGAGCTATTGAAAAGTTGACTGACCTCTGCCCTACGCTTCTCTCTGACCTCAGTATCGAGTATCTCTGCATTACTATCATCTACTTCTTGAAGTTTGCGTTTGCCGGACTGTCTCTGTACAGCTCTTCCTTTCTGATTGTATCTCGGTCTTGTGTGACCCATCTTGAAGCGTTAAAGAGCGTCTGAGTGGTGAATGAGAAGCTACTATGCAATTTCGAACTTTTTTGATCTTTTGCTTTCCTTCCTCTCACTTCACTTTGGAACCTGACAAAGGTCGCCAGAGTTCGAACAGTCCTTGCTCGGACGGACACGAAGCTTGACTAAGCAGTCCACATCGATCAATTTCATCTGGATAATCAGTTCCTCCAATTCGAATCAATTCCTTCCTCTCCCCACCTCTGTACCGGCGTGGACTCGCATTTCCATGCGGCTGCCAAGGTGAGTAGTGGGCGCCGGTCTATTCTATGGAAGGATTCACGGCTATTCAATCGCTCTCGACGCCGCGAATCTTCTTTTACCGGCTCGATTCCCTCCACCTCGCTGCTTCCTGCTTTCTTCTTCTCTTGCTCTGCTTCTCATCACTTTCCCGTCGACCAACATGCTTCTCAAAGGAGCTCTCCTCCTCTCTGCGCTCACTAGCGTTCTCGCTACACCAATCCTTCAAGCACGAGAGAACTCTGGTTCTTCCTCCTCCTCTTCCGATTGGGATGCAGCATGGGAGAAGGCACGTTCGATCGTATCGAAAATGACCTTTGACGAGAAGATCAACTTTACCGTAAGCAGTGAAAACCTTTCTCTTCATTTGACTCGAGCTCACCTTGCGATTTCGCTTCAGGAATTTCGCACTGTCGGCATTCAAGGTTCAGGACAAACCCACTCTATCGATCGATTCAACATCTCCTCCTTGACGTTCTCCGACTCTCCTACCGGTGTCAACTCGAGGTTCAGCTCTCAGTTCCCTGCTCAAGTCACGGCCGCGGCAACTTGGGATCTCGATTTGATCTACAAGAGGGCTGAAGCGATGGGTGTAGAGTTCGCAGAGGTGGGCGTGAACACTCCTCTTTCAATCGTCATTGGTAAGCTCGCCACGTCCTTTCGTCCTTTCGCTTTGAAGTCGAGTTTGAGCTAATTTCTTTTCGAAACTAGGCGGAATCGGACGATCTATCCTTGGTGGAAGGAACTGGGAGGGCTTCTCTGCGGACCCCTATCTGGCGGGAGAGGCCGTCCGTGTCACGGTATCAGGGATGCAAGAACAAGGAGTTACGGCTCTCGTCAAGCATTTCTACGGTAGTAAGTCCCCATTCCAGCCTACCTGATACCTTCCCGACCCTCTCGCTTCCTCTGGGTCCTCTCTACCTTGTCTTGGTCACTGTAGGCCGTGGCTGACCCGATTTCTTGATCAGACGAACAAGAGTTCCTCCGAATCGGAGCCGACAATGGAGGTTACTTCCCTGCCAACGAGTCTCAAACTATTTCGTCCAACATCGACGATGCAACCGCTCATGGTATGTCGCCCTCTCATGATCTTGCTGCACTCGCTAACCCGGTTTCGTTCTTCAGAACTCTACATTTGGCCATTTGCCGAAGCTGTTCGCGCCGGTTCTCTCGCTGTGATGTGCTCGTACAACAAACTCAATGGTACACTCGGCTGTGAGGACGGTCACTCGTTGAACACAGTCTTGAAAGGCGAATTGGGCTTCAAAGGTTTCGTTCTGCGAGTTGGATATTCTCCGTTGTTTCTCTTTACTTGAGCTGACCCGAAATCTCTTCTCATATAGATCGGATTGGGGAGCGGCAAAGAACACCGTGGAAGCTGCTTTGAACGGTCTCGACTTCGTTGAGGGTGGAGCAGCCGCTTCGAACATTTGGGGAGACCTTCTTCGACCTCAAATCGAGAACGGTAAGTCCTGAGCGTCTCTCGTGTGTCTCGATACACTACCTGACAATGTCAACAATGTGCAGGCACGCTTCCCGCCGACATCATGGATGACAAGATCGCCAGAGTCCTCTATCCCTACTTCGCTCTTTCGCAAGATACCAAACTTCCCGAAGTCGACTTCTCGAGAACCGTTATCCGCAAGTCTCACAACGAACTCATCAAGAACATCTCCTCCAACTCAATCACCCTCCTCAAGAACAGTCGTAACTCGTCGTCATCGGCAGGACTTCCTTTCAAGGAGGACGACATTCGCTCCATCGTACTCGTCGGATCGGGTGCTGGAGAGGGTCGATTCGGTATCATCTCCAACCAAGCTCAGGTGATCTTCGATTACACTCCCGCACAAGAATACATTGGCCAGATCACAAATGGATTCGGATCAGGAGGTTCGCCCGCATTTTACACCGTCACTCCTATCGAAGGCATTCGAGCTCGTGCGATGAAAGCCGACCCTCCTATCTTTGTCGACGGGTACTACAGCGAGTGAGTTTCTTGCTACTCTCTGTTCTTTGCCCGTTTGAGCTCAAACTGACAATTCCTTCGCAAACAGTAACGCGACCGAAGGTTCCGCCTCGACTCTCGGTCCTACTCCTTTCCTCGATGGACGACTTGGCTACCCTGACTCGAAGGTTGTCGTCTTCGTCACCGCCACTGCTCAAGAAGGTTACGATCGCTCTGATCTTCAGCTCGCGAATGGAGGAGACGAGCTCATCAACTATGTCGCATCGAGGTACAACGTGAGGTTTCGAGCTTTCAACTGGGAACTCGATCTTCCCACTCATCTCTTCCTTCCTCTCACAGGACACTATCGTAGTCATCAACGCTCCAGGCCCTGTGTCCATGGAGAAATGGATTGATAACGAGAACGTTACCTGTGAGTTTTTTTTCTCTCATTCTTGCTCTGCACCTGCTGACTCTCGCTCGTTCGATTAGCCGTCGTCTTCGGATATCTACCTGGCCAAGAGGGAGGTGCAGCATTGGCGGAGGTTCTCTTTGGAGATGTGAATCCATCAGGCAAGCTTCCCTTTTCGATCGCATCGAATTACGACCAATACGACACTGCGGCGTACTATGATGGTCCTGTCGTTGCGGAGCCTCAAACGAACTTCACTGAGGGAGTATACCTCGACTACAAGGTGAGTGATTTTCCGCTTCTTCTCACACACGGAGTAAGCTGAAACGAACCCTTTCGACAATTAGTACTTTGATCAGCAGAACACGACGCCTCTCTTCGAATTCGGTTACGGTATGAGTTACACTACGTATGTATCTCATCGTTCGCCTCGCTCCAGCTGCCCGATGCTAACCCCACCATCTTGCAATAGTTTCAACTTCTCCAGCATTGACGCCCAAGTAAAATCTAAATCTGGACGCAAGGCCGTTTCTGTCACCAACGAGAAGCTCTACAAGGACGGCGAGCTCAGCGACGATGGGTTATACAACATCGCCGCGACCGTTACCGCCGTCGTTAAGAATTCTGGTGAGGTTGCAGGTGCTGAAGTAGCTCAAGTACGTTCCCCTCCTTCCTTACGACTCGGACCACCTCAAACTGACACCAATGCACCTCTAGCTCTACCTCACTTTCCCCGATTCGACTCCCAACAAGATGCCCGTCCGCAACCTTCGCGGTTTCTCGAAACCTTTCTTACAACCGGGAGAGTCGAAGAAGGTCTCGTTCGAACTCCGCAACAAGGATATCGCCGTCTGGGATGTCGTCAAGCAAGGGTGGATGATTCCTCAAGGTCAATTCGAGGTTTCCGTTGGAAGCTCGTCCCGCAAACTTCCTCTCAAGGCCTCTTTCACTATGTAGAAAGCTCCCTTCTCTCTCTCTCGTTCTCGTCAGTCTCCCCTCGTCTCACTTTTGGATCTTCTTCGGTACCCATCCCTCGCAACTCCTCCTTCGCAACTCTCGTTAAAATCAGTTATTATTTGTCTCCACTCTTGTCAATATGAACCCTTTGTCGCAACTAGACGACGAAATCGATAAAATTGGCATGTCGATGATGTCGAGCTTGAGAGAGTCAGTGTCCACGCTGTTCAAGACTCGTTAGCTTTGTACTCGCAATTGAGCATGAATCAACTGACGCTCATCGCGAATCAAAGTTTGCACCATTTGGTGCAGTAGCTCCTGTCTTACGCGCGGTGTATTTCTTGTTCCCCTTAATCGGCTTTTAAAAAATCACCTCTTTCCTCCAATTTTTCCTCTCTCACTTGGTTCGACGACTTCCGTTGAACATCAGAGGATCCGGATCATCAAAATATGTTCCGCAACATGGCCGTCGTTCGGCCCGTACTCATCAGCTCCCTCTGCGCCTTGTAAGAGTCATATTCATTCAACTCTGGTTCCTCCGCTCGATGCCGAGCGCTCACCACCAAGCGATACAGTCTATTCGGGTTCGATACGGGAACGATAGGATCGATCACTACTATGGAGAGCTTCATCGACTATTTTGGCGAACAAGAGGAAATCGTTCGCGGACTAGTTGTGGCTATCATTCTCCTGGTCAGTCTTTCTCGTACTCTGATGATCTCACTCTCACGCTGACAGTAACGACGATTCAGCCCTCCGCTTTCTCGGGTATTTTCGCAGGATCCGTCGCCGACAAAATTTCGAGAAAGTATACGAGTGAGCTTCCCTAGCCTGTCTCGCCCTCAATCCGCACCCGATGCTGATGCCCGACGTTCAACAAAGTCGCATTGGGTGCCGCGATCTTTGCGGTTGGCTCAGCAATCTCCTGTGGTTGTCCTCCTCGATTACCCGTCCTACTCGTCGCGAGGTGTATCGCAGGTCTTGGAGAAGGGCTGTTCCTCGGAATCTTGACGGTTTATATCGCCGAAATCTCACCTACAGCACTCCGAGGGAAGATGATGTTGCTCTGTCAGCTCAACATCTCGTCAGCGATGTGAGTCGCATCGCTCGTTTCTGAATCGATCCTCGGATCTGATTCTGTAACTCGTTCTACAGTGCTCTAGGATTCTTCTGCTGCTACGGTAGGTGCTGATCTGGTAGAGTAGAACGATGACCAGGGTCACTCGATACTGACTCGTCAAGTTTCGCAATAGGATCCGTCAAAATTCAAAGCTCACTATCGTGGAGGCTTCCCTTCGCCATCTCGACAGCCATTTCACTCTTCGTCACCTTCTCGGTTCCCTTCCTTCCTTTCTCTCCTCGATGGCTCGTTCTTGTCGGAAGAAGGGAAGAAGCAGAGCAAACACTAGACAAGCTAGTCGGTTTGGATGGGAATCCCGCAGAACGTAAAGAGATGCTCAACGCTGGACCACCTCCCGTGGGAAGTAAGCGAGCTGCGTTCCTCTCAATCTGGGCGAAGGACGTTAGGAGGAGGACTTTTCTGGGAATCTTTCTGAGTTCGTCGAATTTCCGTCGGTTTCGCTGCTGTCTGCATCTCATACACATACTCACAGCAGCCTCACTGTGACAGACATAGTCCAACAAACGAGTGGGATCGATTTTGTCTTGTTCTTCGGTAAGTTCTCTCCCTCATCGTCAAACTCGCTCACCCATTCCTTACTTCTTCTCGTACCCTCGCAGCGCCACTGCTCTTCACCCAGGCCGGCTTGGACCCAGATACGGCGAGTTTCATCGCATCAGGAGTTACCGGTATCGTCCTCGTCGTTATCACAATCATTGGCTCAACGTACATCGATCGAGTCGGTAGGAGGAAGATCTTCCTCTACGGGGGTTCCGTTGTCACCGCTTCTCAGCTCCTCCTCGGAATCATGTACGCTTCGGGTGCGAACAAAGGAGGAGGACGCTGGTTCATCATCATTTTGATTGAAGTCTTTGCCGCAAGTTTCTCGGGAAGTTGGGCACTCATCACGAGGTACGTTCCCACCTCTGGTTTCTCTCGAGCTCAGGTGTTGACAGATACCACTGTTCGACAGATTGTACTCATCCGAGATCCAGCCATCTCGTACTCGAGCTGCTGCTGCCAGTTTCGCGTTGGCCATGAATCAGCTAGCAAACTTCTGTGTTGCTAGTGAGCCCTTTTTTCTGTTCTCGCGATGGAACATCCCGATTTCGCTAACCCAAACCTCCCTCTACAGTGACCGGTCCTGTCTTCTTGACGACAGTCTCGGGCCCTTACTTCACCTACGGCATGTTCTCGCTCGTTGGCGTCGTTACGGCATTCTTCGTGATGCCTGAAACGCTCGGACAATCGCTCGAAGTGTTCGTCTTTCGTTCCTTCCTGCTTCCCTCCGCTGATCTCGAGATGGAGTCACTCGCTCGAGCTGTTTGCTGACTTCACTTTGTCTCCTCTACAGTATCGACTCGAAATTCGAGTCGTCTTCTTCCGCAACTGTCGTCAAATTCCCTTCGGTCCTTCGACGAGTCACTGGTCGAGCCGACGAGCTCCGTCGCCGTCGCAGTAGTCGAAAGGAGTCTCAGACGCTTCCAGGAGAGACGAGAGCCGACTTCCGTGCTGCCATGAAGATGCAACGATTGGGAACGGATTTAGAAGAAGAAGCTGTTAGAGACTAGGATTTAGACTTGGGGTTCATTCTGGAAGATAGATTGGGTTTGTAGATGTATAGAATAGATTCTCGTAGTGCCTCACCATCTGTGCAAGCTTGTGTTTCTCGAAATTCAAGTGTTCGAGCTTTTTTGTTCGCGAGCGATTCTTTCCTCGTATCTTCCTTTTCCCCTCAGTTTTCACTCTGCACCTTCATCTCGTGACAGCGCAGTGAGTTCACCGCCGTACCGTATAGCGTGCTCGTATAGCTCTCACCGACCCTGTTGATAGATCAAATGACTCGAAAACCGTTTACGAGCTAAAGAGGACGAGTTTCAGAGTGACAACCTCGACTTTGCGCACCGTGAGCGATCTGATCTGAATTTAGGAGTTTCGAGACAATTTACTTGATCGACGATTTACAAGAATGACGGTTCGAATGTTTTTCTTCTTCCTCTCTTTTTCATCTTCAACTCTCCAACTCTCCCGCCTCTCTTCAAACACGGACCGCGTCGCTAGCGTGTCTATTACGACCTTCACCGCCAGGACGACCTTCACTCAGCGTCAATCGCAACACGGTCCTCTCTCTCTCGTTCAACTTTCTGATCATTTCCAATTTCATTTAAAACCCTAGTTTTTTCGACTTTCCTCCCTCCCTCCCTCAAATGCCCTCGTTCAAACAAACAGTACTCAGGGAACCTACTAGATCCTATCAGTCACTCTATCAAGATGGTAACTCGCGACCGAGTTCGATAAACGGCTACACTGGGTCGGTCTCGAACTCGACAAGACGCGGAGGAAGTTCGATTCGATCTACTGGAAGTTACAACTCGTTACAAGGCTCTCGACAGGGCAGTGTCAGTGGTGAACCTGCGTGGGTGAACGGACAATGGGAATGGAGCAACTTTGGTGGAAGGAGAGGTTTAACTGGAGGAGCTAGAAGTTTATACACTCCTAGTGTAGTAGGGAAATCGATAGGGACGAGTAACAACAACAGGAACTCGACGATGAGCTTGAGGAGTGAGAGATTGAGGAGTGATGATGGAGGAAGTATCAGGTCAGAAAGGAGTAACGGAGGTCAATCAGTGAGGAGTACGATGTCGTTACCAAACGGACCCGAACAGAAACGAAGATCTAGCTCACGAGATATCCTTCAAGCTGTCGAAGCAGTTGGCCGGGAACCTTCAGGGTCGCCCTCTCGAAGAACTCGAAGTTCGAGCGCCGGTTCTCCTCTCAATCCTTCCCCTTCCTCATCTAGTCGAAGAAATCACGACAACTTCCCTTCCATCTCTTCCGGTCTCGAAGGCACAACAAGTCGTCGTTACGCTTCAGCTCCCCTCTCAACTTCGACTTCAAGCCGAACTTCGCCCTCCGTTTCTCCCTCACCGATTTCCTCCAGACCGAGTCGGTCGAAATCCCCTCTCCGTCATCCTTCAGACGACAACACTCCTTCCCTCACATCTTCAGCATCTTCCGCACCTTCATCTCCCCCAGCTACCCCGATTCATTCGACTCCCAACCTCACCGCTCCTCTCGGTTTCGAAGCTGCGAAATCAGTCTCTCGCAAAGGGTACCAATCGCCAGAAGCTGTTCTCGCTCCTGCAGCTGAGTCACCTCTTGCGCACGAGATCACTACAATCAGTTCGAGGGAAGAGGTGAGCTTGCTTCTCTGTATCCTGGCCATTCACAAAACTGACTCTCTTGCTTGTGACTAGCCTCCTGTCCCCGAATCGGAACCTTCCACAGCTGCTCCCCGTCGCTTCTACTCTGTCGACGAGTTCTTCGCCATCGCCGGAACTTCCCCCTCTGATCCCACCGCTGCTCCTCAACCTGATCCTTCCTCGACCATCACCGACGAACAAATCCGCACCCGTACGGAATCCGACAACACCTCTTTCGCAACTGCGACCGACGTTCTACCTCCCAGTCCCCCAACTCTTCACTCTCAGCCCTCTGTGCCGAGGCTCAAGTTGACGAGAACCGAATCGGATCAATCGAGAGCAGGAATCAAGGGAGCTGTCGATCTCTCAGATGAGGAGGACAATGTCACTTCGAATGGAGCTCCTGTACTCGGAGCAGTCCGATCAGAGGTAATCAAGGAGGAACAAGAGGGAGAACGAGAAGAGCACGAGGCAACGAACGAAGTCGAAATGGCTTCACCCGAAACCCCCAACTCCGTATCTCCCACCCCTTTGATGCCCGAGGAGGCGACTCAGAACACGAACTACGAAGTCATCCGTTCTTCTGAACCTCGTCGCTCTGCTTCGACTCCCGCCGCTTCTTCCCTCGCCTCCGATGATCAAAGCGAACCTCGATCTTACGCCTCTTCCGCTACTACCGTCTCTCAAATGGACAACAACGGCATGGCGAGCGTCGATGTTCCCGATTGGCTTCAACGAATTCGTGCTCTCGGAGATCCTATCGATTCCCTCGAACCTGGAATTCCCGCCGGTGGAAAGAAGAAGCTCACCCCTCCTCCTCACTGGACTGTCCTTCAACTTCGAGCTCAAGAGCAACAGAACAACAATAACAGACCAAACATGGTCCGACCTAGGAGCGTCGGAAGTTTGAGGAGTCGCAAGAGTACTCGAAACGGATTACCCGATGTCGCAGAGGAGGAGGAGCCGCCAATTCCAGCTTTCCCTGCTTGGTTACCGAAGAAGGCTCAAGATCCGAACGCACCTCCTCGAGCAGTCTCTCCTTCGCCAAATGCCGACATCTCTCGCGCTTCTTCGGTTCGATCGACCAGCAGTAGCATGGCCGACTCGAATCATCGCCGTACTCGCTCAATGGATCTCGCTCCCAACGGCTCTTCCCTCATGTCCCCTCTCCACCGCGCCCTCTCCGTTTCCTCGACTTCACTTTCCCGCTCGCCCTCTCGTTCCTCGACCACCAGCAGCAAGAAAGGCAAAGACGACAAGCCGAAACGAGCGAGCTGGCTTTCACCTCCTCTCGCTTCGAGTAAGGCTGTTCGTGAACCGGAACCGGAGCCAGAGCCAGTCGTCACTCAACCTCGCGAATCGTTCTTCAACCCTACAAGCCGCAAGTACGCTTCCCCCGTTCGAACATCTTCCCTTCGAGAAGCTCTTTCGCAACGAGATGGAGATTCGTACCTCGGAACGAGACAACAAGAAGACGCAGCCTCGAGTTACGGTGGATCTCAAATTTCAATGATGAGCGCACCTCAACTTTCACCTGTTCGACCTCCCCGAAACCCTGCTCGCCAATCCTCCCTTTCCGTCTCCGTCTCAAACGATGTCCTTCGCTCGTCAGCAAGATCCGTTTCCGAACACGAAAGACCATCTCGACCATCTTCGATCAACTACTCTCCCGTTTCTCGTCCTACTTCTCGACCAGCTTCAATCGCCGCTGCTGGAACTGAAGAACGTCGACCACCTCCTCCCGCCGCACCGATCTTCCCTCCCTCTCGACCCACTTCCCTCGCACCTTCTCGAGCAGTATCCCTCAGTTCAGGTCGACCTGTCTCGAGTTACCTTGCCCCCGCCCTCGACGTCGAACTGTCCTCACTCGCCATTTCACCTCGCGTTGAAACTGCCAAGAAGACTTCGAAGCGATTCTCCCTCTTCCGATCTTCTTCGACTGCAAAGACGAGCTCTACTCGTCGATTCGACCCTTCCCTTGATCTCCTCTACGAACGAGTCGATGCTGGTAACTTCCAGAAGCGACTCAAGAACGACGAGGTTCTCATTGAATCGATCGCGGTTGGACTCGATTCGTGGGACATTGAGAGGACTTGGTCGACGGCAAAGACTTCGTCGGGAGCTGGATGGGTGCCAGGTCGAGCAGTTTACGGAAAGGTTCTTGCGAGAGGTGAAGGTGTTTCTCGTGTGAAGAAGGGTGATCTCGTTTGGGGTTTGACTACACTCAAAAAGGTTTGTCCTCCTTACCTCCCAACTCGTGAGCTGAGCTGACTCGCTCTCTCGCTTTCCTACAGTCTTCAACTCTCGCTAGTCTCGTTACTCTTCCTCGCGACAACGTCTCTCTCGCTCCATCAATCGACGAACACTCGCTCGAAGAGATTGCCTCCTTACCTGCCGACGCAGTCACTGCTATGCAAATTATGGAGTCTTTCGCGAAAGAATTGCCAAAGGGTTCCAAGGTGAGTTATTCTTTTCCTCCTCTTCACTCAAATACATTCGCTGATCTCGTTTCTTTTCACAGATCCTCATCTTGAATGCTCATCAAGGTATCGGATACCTCTGTCTCCAACTCGCTCGTTACCTCCGACCTGGTGCTGGAGCTGGTCGAGATCTTTGGGTTGTCGCTCAAGTACCAATGTCAGTCATCGATGGTGAAGCTCTCTGCAAGGATGCTGGAGCTACGGACGTCCTTCGTGATGAACCTCTCTCAGCTCTCAACGGTCTTCATGAGGGATCTTTCGATGTTGTGATCGATACTATCGGAGGTCGTCGTCGTGAGTTTCACTACATCTCGAGTGACCTTCTCTTGCACCTGTGCTGACTCTCACCTTCCCTCTTTCACAGTATACGATGCCTCTCGACGAGTTCTTCACAACTCTGGAAGTTTCGTCACAACCGCCGGAGATTCGCTTGGACCCGACGCCTTAGCTCCTCTATCATCCTACCAAACCTCGTTGAAATCCCTCCGTCGAACCTTCTTCAAGAAGGACAAGAAATCAGTTTCCTACTGGTTAGCATCTCACGAAGTGGACGAACGAGAATCGATCCGAGACGTACTCGACAAAGTGAAAGAAGCGGTCGACGTTGGTGGAGTCAAAGCCAAGGTCGGACAAGTTGTCTCGTTCTCGGAGGCGAGAATGGCATTCAGTGAAGTTGAAGCGGAGGGTGGAGCAGGCGCTGTCGTTCGCATTAAAGAACTTTAATTCTCTCTCGTTTAATTCTCTCTCTCTCTCTCTAGCTTTTGACATATCCCTATCTTACTCTTCTAATCTACTTTACGGAACCTACATTCTATTTAGACTTGCTTCGCTGCCATTACTGCCTCTCTCTCTCAAATTTCGATGTTGTAGTTTCTCAAATTTTCATATCGTCTTTTATCTCAAACGGTTTTCGCACCTCAAAACACGCAATCAAACCGATTCTGTAGCTACCATTCGCCGACGTTCGAGAGAAGATTCGGTTCGAGAGAGTATGATGCGAAGATCGTGAAATCGTGCGAAACAAAAGTCTTTTGTTACGAAATCATGCAATAAGTTAAGCTTACCAAACTGACGAGTCCATAACCCGCCTATCTCCTCCCGCTGACTGACAATCAACATCGTTTTTTCGACACTCCTTGACTTGCTCAATGAATTCGATTCCTACAGCTTTGACTCCCTCTTCTCTCCCTCCTCATTCCCTCTAATTCCCTCCCTAACTAATTCCACCACATCCTTCGCGACTCCCCAACTCTGTTGATACCCCGCCGGTCCAACTCCATAAGCATGCACCACCGTCCCTCTCTCCCTCCTCCCGTTTCCTCTCACTCCAATCTCACTCCTCTTGCTCAAATTAACAATCTCTTTCTCGACTCTAGGACCTGATGAGCGTGAGGGTCGTAATCCGACGTTGTGACGTAGGATATGGATCCCTGCTAGTGTACCGTCTGATGAGATTGACGGATCGAGTCTTAAACAGTGAGAGAGGATTCGGGTTGCGATTTGAGAGGAAGTCGATAAGTCCCATTCGCCGACCTATCACACGAGTGATCAGTAAGTGAGGGAAACGTGTCGAGGGAGTAGAAGTGAACGTACGCCGTAGCAACCTCCTAAAATCACTTCACCTCCTGGTCGGGGGATAATGTAGGCTGATGAAGTAGGATCTGTGCGATTTTTTCGATTAAGGCTCAGTTGAGTGTCTTGGCTGAGGTAGGTAGGATGAAGACGTACCAGATGAATCCATTGTGCAGGTGACGCAAGAGGATTTGATGAGAATCGTTTGACCCCTAATCGGTTGTACTTCGACATCTTCAATTCCAGCAATACTTTTCGCGCCTTGTTCAGGACATACGCTCGTATCAACGTCAGTTCCCCCAAGACTACCGTTGTCGGCGTGAAACATGTGCTCACCTAATCCACTCGCATTAACGACCAAATCGACTCTTCCGAAACTTTCGAAAACCTCTTCTAAACTCCTGACGAATTTCCTCTCAATCACTACACCTTTCTCTCGCAGGTTGTTTGCGAGGTATTGACAATACTTTGGTGCGTTTACTGATAGAGTATCGAATTCTACTCCGTATTCGCAACCTTTCGGACACTCTGAAGGTGAGAGTATACGATACTGTTTCAATCAGAGAGTGTTAGCGGATGTGGGGACGGAGAGGAGAGTGAAGTAGAGTACCCGAGGGACGACTGTCCGATACCAATGACCTAGGAGATCTGATTCTTGAATAGCGTAACGTCGAGTTTTCTTCAAAGGGATCGCGATGCCGGAAGGGATCAATTTCGAGAGTTGCTTGCTGTAGACGATACGAGAGACGTAGATGGTGAGTTTGAGATTGTACGGCAGCGAGAAGGGAGGGGTAAGAGAGGAAGAGTAATGGTTTGCGAAGTGTGAAGAGTTGCAAAGACTGACAAAGTTTCAGTTTCCCATTTCGCTTCCCTCGGACCTTGCTCCTTACTCTTGAATGGACACCCTATCGAGCATCTCCTTCTTGTCAGCTCCCCCTCTTCAGCATGAGAGTGAGAAGTGAGAGAGTGGGATTTTTACAATTGGCACCAGCCCAAGGAGAAGCGAAAGCTTGTGAATCTGTATCTTCTGGTAAATCCCTCGCCAAGATATGAACGACATAACCTTGTTCTACCAATGCTGTAGCGATCGTTAATCCGATTACTGAGATTGAGGAGAGTTGAGTCAGTCGGTGGGGGGAGAAATGAGGGGAGGAATAGAGAGAGGGAGGAACATACCACCTGCTCCGAGGATTACTATTCGATCATTGTGAGCTGTCATTCTAGGTAGAAAGATGGGAACGAAGCAAGGGTGACAGGAGGAGGAGAAGCGAATTCTTGACTCTCGACGCTTCACTCCCTCGAAAACCTTGCTAAGACCCATCACATAGAGTATGGCATTGCCCAACCTACGCAACATTGTTCGTCCCCCTTCCCACCTTTCCCCTCTTCCTCTCGTTCCAACTAACTCCTCGTCCTCTTCTTCTTGAATTTAGTTCGCATCGTTCCGTTCCCCACTCGAAGAACGCGAGTACTCTAGAACTGCATTCTTTAAATTCATGGGATGGGTCCTAGTAACTTTAACAATCTCTTTAATCGCTACCAAGAACAAGAGGAACTCTCTTTTACATCTCACATCTTGAATCAGTCAGTCTCCTCTTCTCTTCTCTCTCTCTCTCTCTCGTCAAGGGTAAGGCGGGTTTCTGTGGGGATGAGATTTGGATATAAACAGAAGAATGGATATCGGACTACTATCAAAAAATAAACGCAACTCCCACATACTCGACTTCTCTTCGTTTCGCAAGAAACCCCAACTTCTCGTCACTTTCTTCTCGCTACTCAAACCAGGAATTATCGCCGTGTGTCTGATAGGGAGAAAAAGCGCAAGTACAGTCGGAGGAAGTGAGTTGCGGGAGATTGGACAAAAAATGGCGATAATTTTACAAGGCCAGATCTGAACAAAAAAACCCAACCTTTGCCCTTTCGAAGATCAATTGCATTCAACGCTTCGAGACCTGAGAGCTATGTACTGACGCAATCGATCGGGGTGCTGTTGAAACAGGTCGAACAAGGACGGGGAGGTGAATCGGATAACGAAGGATTCAGAAGTGCGAAAAAACATGGGCTCGCTCTCGCACAAGCACATTCAGCCTCTCCGACGGATCTGTACCGTCGAGCCTCGGGATACTTTAGTGAGAAGTTGTCACGTCGAGTTCGAGGGAAGGAGTATGCAGGCGGAAAGGGAAGAGAAGAGACCATTTCGTTGCATTTCACCTCTCAGCAATCGATCAGCAATGCCGTGAGTCGTTCGGAGCTCTGTATCTTCCACCGAGGTCGTACTGATACATTCTTTGGTACTGTCACAGCAGTATTGAGACCCACTTCATCCTAATTCGCCATTTTCCCGACTTGCTTCCGATTCTTCCCTATCTCACCCTCAACGTTTTCTGTTCCCCCCTCCCTTCTACCTCTCACAACAACGACTCCTCAATCCAGTCACGTTATCCCAAACTCCGTTTGTCAACTCGTCCTCTACCTCTTCCCTCAAAATCGATGATTACCCCAAACTCTCTCCTACTTCCCTTGTTCTTCCTCGGCATTTCTCGCTACCTCCGCTTCCAGCGTGCGATTTCTCCTTATATCGGATGGATAGAGCGGGGGATGTAGTGACCTTGGTGAGAAGGAGAGAATCCTGCAACGAAAGTACGTTGTCTTGTTCTTTCATCCGCCTACGCTCGATGCGAGGTGCTGATTGAAGGATTTTGAGCACGTACAGGTCGAGGAAATGGATCTTGTTCGAGTCAAGGGATAATCGTGGTCGCGTTCGTAGTTAAGAGCGTGGTGGGAGCTCAGTTTGAGTCGACGAAGGAGGCATTTGAAGAAGGAAATTTGGTTTCTGTTGCGAGCTTTGTGTTATGTCTCTCTCTGCTCCTAATCTGTCTGGCTCAAGCAGATGGAGAAGTCGATTATTGCTCTCTAGGGATCAGAGGATCGTCGAGAAGAGGTCTGAGTAGGAACAGGTAGAATTGGAATACAACAACAATTGAGAATCTAGAAACAAAGCTCGAGGCATCTAAGAGGTAGTCATGGGGATAAAGAACAGAACAAGCAAGAATCGCTAATAGCGGTGACGGTATTCTTTGAAGTACATCCCATTCAAAGCCATAAAGTATCGATCATAAGCCTCATGAACCAAAAAGTTTCGTTTGTCGATTGGACTGTTCGCATGTTCGAGTTTGACCTCCTTGATCTGCTGGAGGGAAGGACCACGTCGGTTTCGGTTGTTGAAGAGAGGTAATTCGTTGGGAGTGGCAACGTGAGTTGGAAGATCGGGCTCGCGAAGGAGAGAGGTCAAGGCGGAATTGAGTGCGAGCGATTGAAGGAGCTGTCGAGTAGAGGTTCGGATGTCAGCATAGCGTCGAGGGGATGAGTGAAGAAGAGAAGAACGGGAGACTCACCTTTCGTTCGATCTCGTCCTCAGTGGGAAGAATTGGAATGATCGTTCCCTCAGCCTCAATCAGCTCCAGCTCTTGAACTTGAATCTCGGTAGGAGGAGCGAGTCCACGGATGAGTTCCGAGAGAGAGACGTATCGAGTAGGGTGTTCGAGGAAGAGCTTCGATTTGAAAGCGAGTTGAGGGGAACGAAGAGGAGGAGCAGAGTAGGAAGAACGATCGTGAGTTGAAGCTACGGGAGCTTTGTCGACGATGTTGGAGATGAGAGTCGGTGTCTGTGAATGGCAGAGAAGTGAGTCAGTCTTTGGCGAGGGAGGGAGAGAGGAGAGAGAGAGTGAAGACGAACTGCTCGTTTCGAAGTGTTGAGACCAACGAGAGACCAAAGGAAACTAGTGATGGAAGGCATGGTCGAGGTGATAGAGTAGTGAGAGTGAAGTGTTGTAGAGTAGTGAGAGTGAAGTGAGGTTAGAGAGAGTGAGGTGGGAGAGAGAAGTGAAGAAGTGAAAGTGAAGGAAGAAGAAAGAGAAAGAGAAAGAGAGAGCGGATTTTGTACGGAGAGGGTCAGCCATCTCTTATCTGAGTAGATAAGGAGAGTGTTCGAGAAGTGAGGCGAGCTGAGGTCGAGGAATGAGGGCTTGCGATGAAATGTGATGGGAAAATGAATTCGAGCTTTTGAGTTCACTTTCGCATTGGTATCGTCGATCCTTGCTTCTCTCTGCGTGTCTCGCATTGTTATAAGTATACAGGCGGTGGTGCGGTGTAGTAGAGCTAGCTTAGAAGCGTAGTGAACGAGGTCACACTTTTCATCACTTTTGTCAATTTTTCGCAAGAACAACAAACCAGCCTCGTCCTTACTCCCTCGAGAGCGCTCCCTGGTCCTATTATCTGCGCGATAGCGTTATGCTGACGGCGTAGAGCGCGCAAGAGGACCAAATTCGAGTCGAAAGCTTTCGAGCAGGGTTTTCGAAATTCTATAACCGTTCACAGTTCAGTCGATGTGAGTCAGAGACGTGATCGCTGAACACCATCGCGCGTTACTCTTCCCGTGAGGTCTAAGCAGGAGCCACGTGCAGTATGCGTCGTGTCGTATTCTACAGACCCTGTCGCTGCAATGATTTCGCAAGAACTGGTCAATATCTACAGCTCCGCTCGGCTTCCCATCCTTACTCCTCCCCATCCCGCTCCCTTCTCAACCCTTCTTCTAGCGCACCCAAAAATATCTCTCTAATCTCTTTCCCATCCCCGAACCCTCTCCCAATCAAAACCAATTTACTCTCAATCTCTTGATCCCCCTCTTTCGGTGTTGGAACCTCAGTGATATCAAACACGTCCCTTACTCCTTGTAGGACGAAATGATGTGATGAGGTCTTGAGGTATCCTTTCACTCTTAGGAGATCTAATTCCGGTTCTCCTTCTGATTGAGGTTGGGTGGAAGTGGACGAGAGGGGCAGCTGGGAGTCCCAGATGAGGGATGAGATAAGAGAATGGAAGATGCCGCGATGCACTGAGGGGAGAACTGGGAGAGGAATAGTAATGGAGGAAATATCGTTTGCGTGAGGTGAAGTCGCTATTGTGGAAGTAGGAGCGGGGTGAGAGTGATCGTGATTCTCATCATCGCAGCATGAGGGTTGAGAAGGGGAGGAGAAAGTAGCTGCGAGGGTTTCGGGTTGGATTGGAGCGTCGGGGTTCCCGTAGATGTTCAAATCGAGGATTAGGGAGAGATCGAGTGTTGAGCGCGTCGTGTGGTGGATAAGAGCGGTCGAATTGATCGTCCTGGGTTCAGAGTGGAAAACTGTGAGACTCAGAAGAAAAAGTGAGGAGGAGAAAGGGAGAAGTACCGTAATGAGATCTCTATTCGTTTGAGGTCGGAAGAAGAGACGAGGTCGACTTTATTGAGAAGTATCACATCAGCTGTAGCGACTTGCCTATGGGAGGATCGATGGGGAGCGAGCCAGTGACAAGCTCAGGAGAGATTCAGAGGCGAGTAAGTGAACGAACCGTTGTGCTTCGTTGTAGGATCCATCTGGTCGAGGATCTTGCATTTGCTGTACGTCTCAAAGCAGGTCGCGATCAATGCCCGGACGAAAGTAGAGATCAGCAAGCTGTCGGGACGTACCTTTTCGATTCCAGCAGCATCGACCACAGCGACTACCGCGTCCAGCGCGACGTCTGTGAATCGGAAGGAGCCAATTAGTCAGTCCAGCACGATGAGGACTTCCGACCTTTCCCGCTCACCTAGGTTCAGTGCAGGTTCATTCCAAAACGCCCGAATAATCGGAGCAGGATCCGCCAAACCCGTCGTTTCCAACACAATCTGATCGAACCTTCCCTTCTCTTCCATCAAGCTAATGATGGCGTTCAGTCCAGTATCCCTTACTGAACAACACAAGCAACCGTTGTTCAATTCCAACCATTCTTCAACGAGTGCGTCTTCAGTGGCTACTGAAATCGCTTTCGCTGTTCTCCTTCTTCGTCTCATCAGCTCGACTTCAGAGGGTGAGAGAGGAATTGAGAGCGTACATTCTATATCTGAAGTATCCCCGAATTCGTTCATGATAACAGCGATTCTCCTCCCATGTTGAGTTTTCAAAATGTAATCCAACAAGGTTGATTTCCCTGAACCGAGATAACCAGTGACGATCGTCATTGGTACTTTCTTAATTTCCTCTACTAGTTCTGGTCTGTTTCGGAGTGGGTTAGCTCGGAAGAAGGGATGAGGGGGGAAATGAGGAGAAGGGGAAGAAGGGACGTACGGTTCATCATCTGATTCGGAAAGAGTATGAGGGTCTAGTGAGGGTTGCTCTGATGCCATTGAGGAGATGAACGGAGCAGCTGGAAGTGATTGAGAGTGAGGACAAGAGGAAAGAGATGAACTCGGTTTCAACTTCCTCTTGAACTCTTACACTCAACTGCTCAACTCTGAACTACCTCGAGATCACACAAAGAGCTACACAGATCCCCTCAAATAGGTATACGATCCAACACAGACAGTCCTCAACTCTCAATCCTCCTCAAATTTGAATCAACAAACATGTCAGGATTGATGGGAATCTCTCCCGAACTCGCAGCCCTAGAGGAGCAGTACGGTCACAACAAGAAAGAATGGAAGTATGAAATGCGTAGGGATGCTCAAGAAATCGTTCCAGGTTCGTTTCTACTCTACTTTCCACTCTCCTCTCAATCTCGTGAGCTGAATGGAATGAGAACGATCCAACAGGGTTGTACGTGGGACCTTTTCAACCGAGTTGGAAGTTGGACATCTTGCAGGGATTGGGAATCACTCATATTCTTTGTATCGCTGAAAGTCGCGAAGCGTACGTCTCTCTCGTTCTCTTCATCTCTCGCCTTTGCGCGCGAGCTGAGTGCAGTATGTGAGGACATACAGACATCTAGTTCGAGCTAAGTTCCCAGATCATTTCCAATACTTGATTCAAGAGATCAGAGATGCAGACGATCAAAACTTGATTCGAATCTTTCCTCAGTTCGTTCATTATCCCTCGTACATCTCATACATCTCTGAGACGAGACTGATGTTCGGAGATGACTCGTCGAATAGAGCTCAAGCGTTCATTGATGGTGCTTTGAGTATGGGAGGAAAAGTTCTCGTTCATTGTGGAGATGGAATCTCTCGTTCACCAGCTATCGTGTACGTCGACCTTTTCTCAGCATCGCAGCTATGCCTTGACTGCGCTGATGGATTGGAAAGGTGCGATCGTACAGTACCGCTTACATCATGATGAAAACCTCGTTGAACCACGAAGACGCATTCGCATTCGTTCAGGCTCGAAGGTTCTGTGTTGCACCTCGAGGGGAATTTGTTCATCAACTCGAGGTATGTTTCTCCCTTGTATCCTTCTGCTCCACTTCCTTGTTAACCCTTTCCAGAGTGATTGTCCAGAATTATCGACCAATCTTGTTGGCAGCTCAAACGGTTGCAGCTGATCGTCACGCACAGTCTTCACAACGTGCGAGGAGGAGGGGTAGGGAGGATGACGACGAAGGTCAAGATGATGATGGGAATGATTCGATGAGTTCGATGAATGGAGGAATGAGTAACGGAGGAGGGGGAATGTAAGTGTCTCTGTCTCTCTGCATCGCCATGATTGAGCGTGAGCTGATACCGAAGATGAGAGCTTTACAGGATGGTCGATACTGATAATCAACCGAGAATACCTCAAGCACCTCAATGGACTGGGATCAACACTACTCGCTAAGCACTCGTTCGATCCGACAACAGCCTGCAGAGCTACCCCAGCATCGATCTAACAATTTGCACCAGCAAGCATTCGCAATCCCTCTTTCGTTCCCTCGATTCCTCTCTCCTCGAAAGTACATATACCCCTTTCGCTCGACTCTCCAGCTAGTTCGTCTCTCCAATACGGAGTAATCATTACGGAATCTTTATTGTGTACGAAACTCTTTTCCTTTCTCGTCAGTCTCTTTTTGCTTTTTCCATGTGCTTTTTCGTTTTTCGCAACCTTTTCGTAGGTTATATCCAAACTTGCTCTACTACTGCTTGATGCAAATATGCCTTTTCTACTTGATCTCATTTCCGGTGTCGGTCAGACCACTGGGTGGAGAGTAGGCAGAGGCGACCCTTCTCTCTGCAGGATCAACACCTCCTCTCATCGCGCTTCCCTGTAGACCCTTGTTCAGCCGCGCGTATCGACTTGTCAGCTTGCTGATGGAGGGTATGATCGAAGCTCGAGCAGCCTTGTAGCACACTCGACGAGGTGTGAGAGGTTTTCACAAATCAACGAAAGATAGTTGACGAATTTTTCATGAGCTGTGATCGGCCACGTCGATTCGAATGTCGAGATCAGTCGCAACACTGCTATGGAAGACTTCGAGATCAGAAGCAGCAGCCTTCCACTGGGAACTCTAGAGCAAACGATGGACGAAAGCCAGAACCTGCGAAACACGACGAAACGAAGGAAGGACACGGATGGGAGCGATGTCCAAAGCATGATCTCTGACATACGACGCTCCGTAGAGGAATCGCGGAAGAGGGAGGAAGAAGGAAATAATGTCGACCTCCTTCTCGAAGAGGAAACTTGGGAGAGAAACCCCTCGAAACGAACCCCCTCTCGTTCCCCCCTCTCTTTTCCAATCAACAGCGTAAGTGGCAAACCACTCTAGTCAATCCAGACTCGTAGCTGACCTCTCGTTGTCTCCGTATACCTCTCCTCCCTCCCATTGTTTTCCCCTCGTCACCTTCCTTGCCTCCTTTCAATCTCTCCTCCAATTGCACCTACCTCCTCTCAACTCCTACGATTGCTGCTCTTGATCACCCTTGATCTATTCGCCTATCCATCAATCTCATCAAACGCGCTCTATCTCTCCTCCTCCATCACTCGCCTTGAAACAGTTCCTCCTCTCCAACCCAAAAGCCACCTCATCAACAATCATGTCTTCCGAATCTGAACGCGCCGAAGCTATCTACATGGCAAAGCTCTCTGAGCAGGTAAGTCTACACGCGTTCTCTGTACTCTGTCCCCCTTTGAAGGCAGTCGAGTCCAAGGTCGGACAGCGTCACCTCCTTCCCGAAACTCGAATTCCTTCTTTCGAGTCACGATACTGACTCTTACTTTGCACATTCTAACAGGCTGAGCGATATGACGAGGTAAGTTCACTTGAACCTGTTTCCTTATCTGTACTTGTCGCTGATTTCACTTCGAATCTCCTCGACAATTCAGATGGTCCAACAAATGAAGGCTATCGCTTCCCTCGACTCTGAACTCTCGATTGAAGAGCGCAACCTTCTGTCTGTGGCTTACAAGAACGTTATTGGAGCTCGACGAGCTTCGTGGAGGATCGTTTCGTCGATCGAGGGTAAAGAGGAGGCAAAGGGAAACACTACTCAAGTTTCAGCTATCAAGGCTTACCGTGAGAAGATCGAGAAGGAGTTGGCCAACAGTGCGTTCAAACGAAATTCCTCCTTTCTCTTCGTTTGCGAATTGCGAAACTGAGGAGTGCGTTCTGAACGTCCAGTCTGTGAGGATATCCTCAAGGTTCTCGATGACCACCTCATCAAGTCTGCTGAATCTGGTGAATCGAAGGTGAGTCGACGCACTGCCGCGATTTCTGGGAAGAACGAAAACGTGCGCAAAACGGGAAGTAAACCTGACACTTTTGCGTTTCTTCTCCAGGTCTTCTACCACAAGATGAAGGGAGATTACCACCGATACCTCGCCGAATTCGCTACCGGTGACACACGTTCGAAATCTTCTGAAGCTTCCCTCGAAGCGTACAAATCGGCTTCCACCATCGCCTCGACCGAACTTCCTCCCACACACCCTATCCGTCTCGGACTCGCGTTGAACTTCTCCGTCTTCTACTACGAGATCCTCAACTCTCCCGACAAGGCCTGCAGTCTCGCCAAGTTGGCGTTCGACGATGCGATCGCTGAACTCGATACTTTGAGTGAGGAATCTTACAAGGATTCTACATTGATCATGCAACTTCTCAGAGATAATCTTACGTGAGTCGACTGTAACCTTCATCTTACGTCGAACCTCAATACTGATGAAAGACTTTGTCACTTACAGACTTTGGACTTCCGATGTTGAATCTGCCGAAGCTTCCAAGCCTGAAGAATCGACCGAAGCGCCTCAACCTACCGGTGAAGAAGCCGCCTAAAGCCCTACTACTGTTTCTCATCTCTCTCGAATCCCTTGAATAAATTCTGAAATCTAGAGGATTTTCATTTGTTTCGCTTTCTGTTTTCTGTTGCTTTCCTCTCTCCCCCTTTCCCTCCTTACTCACCTCTACTGCACGCACTCTCACGCTCCCCACTCTCCGTTTTATCTTCATACTCTTTTTTTACTTTACTGCTCCTCCGCCTTTTCATGTTTGTGACTTCTTTCTCACCTCCGTACTGAACAGTTTTTTTTTTTTTTGATTAAAGAGTCTAACTTCTCACTCTCTTCCCTCTTTCCGTCGTCGCGTAATGTCAAAGAGTGCGAGAGCGATTGAGCACAAGTTGGCTTCTCCCGTCGCTTGCCGCTCTAACTTTCGATTGGTTTGTGTCGAGTCTGCAACAAGCCGCAGGGAGCTCTCGACCGTTGAGGAAGGTCGAAGGATGGAATCGCCGAGAAGAGCTCGCAGAGTCGAAGAGACAGAATGTTCGTAGGTCGAGACGAACTCGAGCTCGATGAAAGCTGTGTCACTCAGATCAATCAGATGGTCGCTGGAGTAGCTCCGATGAGTACTGGATACGGTGCCGTCGTTCTTAGTTTCGACGCTCACTGCGCAGTCAGATAGGATGAAGTCGCTTTCGAGAGCGCTGAATTTCTTTTGCGGTGGATGGGTAGATACAAGAGAGTGAGAAAAGGACAGAGTGAGAGGACGGGAGGGACAGAGTGAGAGAGGGAGCGGAAAGGGGGAGTACATGAGAGGGATATGAGGGGAAGTACGAAGAAAAGGAACGGTCTGGAGCAGAAAAGAGTTCAAAGCGCATCCTACTTTCCGACGGTGAAAGATCCCTTGAGAGGCAACTTCCTGCTCGAGCTTCCGACAGATACCTTAAATTCACCTTCAGGCAAGAGCCATCCTTGTTTGACGGTCGACCAAACGGAGAGATCTTTGTTCCTCAGTTTGAAAGTGACCTGTTTGGACTCTCCGGGTTGAAGGAAAGGTTTTTCGAAACCTCGTAAGCTGCGAATAGGCATCTTGTTGGGAGTCGAGTCGGGATAGGTGAGGTAGAGCTAGAGTGACATTGGTGTCAGTGAGAGCTCGTTGGAGTCGCAAGGAAGGAGGAGGACATACTTGAGCTACTTCCGCTCCTGCGACCTTGCCTGTATTCTTAACGTAAGCAGTCACCGTGTGCGAGATATCGTAGAGCCCGTCGCAAGATTCAGACTTGTTGTCCTTGAAGAATTTCTCGTTCGTAACCGAGATTGGAGTTTCACCGGACTTTGGGGTCGATTCGATCGAGAGTTTTGACATGTTGAAGCTGTGTGTAGCTCGATGTGATCAGTAATAGACAACGGGGACCAGGAAGCGCAAAGGGAAGGTCAAAGCGCAAGGAAGAATCATATGATTGAATGTGAACTCACGTCGTGTAGCTGAGACCGTATCCATATTCATAGAGAGGAGTAGTGTTTTGCTGGTCGAAGTACTATTCGGAGAAGGTTTCGTTTCAGCTCTCGAGATTGTAAGCAAGAGGACGGAAAGACGAGAACTCACCTTGTAATCGATGTAGATGCCCTCGGAGAAATTGGACTTGGGGAACGGAGCTCGAGTTTCGTTGTAATAGGCGTTTTGATCGTAGTCCTCGACGTACTTGCCGATGGTGAAAGGTAAGTGCCCGCTCGGATTGACATCGCCGAAGAGCACATCTACGAGGGAATTGCCCCCCTCCTGACCGGGATAGTACGCCATCAGAATCGATGTGACATTTGGGTGATCGTAGAACGAGGTAAGATTGACTGCGCCAGGAGAGTTGACGACGACGATCGTATCATTGAATCGATCGGCGACATACTTGACGAGGTCAGCTCCTCCATACGCAAGCTCCAAGGTTGTTCGGTCGGCAGACTCCATTGCAATCGCAGAACTGGGCAAATAAGAAAACTGGTCAGCTGCTTGAACGTAGGACATACCAAGAGTGTCGAAAGTGCTCACGTGAATACGATCACCTTTCCAGCATAGTTCAGGCGAGCATCGAGGAAGTACGTTCCACCGAGTCCGATATCTTCATAACCAGCGGTAGCGTTACTGTACCATCGAAGAGACATCAGTCAGGTGCTGGAAGACAGTGTCGAGGAAGAGGAGCTCACTTGTCAAAGTAACCATCGACGAAGATAGGAGGACAAGCTTTCCTTCCTCTTGCGGTGATAGCTTCCATCGGAGTGATTGTGTAAGGGCTGTACACACCTCCTGATCCAAATCCGCCTGTAACCTGTCCACGGTAATCGGTCGACGGCGTGTTGTAAATGATCGAGGGGACCTCATTCTGGGCATGGGAGTATGGTGAGCTAGACCCATCACGTTGACAAAGAAGAGCGAGCACTTACGGAGAGAACACCGAAAGCACCATAAGTTGCAGCGGATCCGACGAGGATGATATCGCGAAGACCCTTCTCCTGAATTGGTAGACCGAAAGTCGAGTTGAGCGTCTGATTGTTCTTGAGAAGCGTAATAGCATTGGCCGATACGTTTCGGATAATCTCGTTGTGCTTCTCGGAAACGACGGAACGAGAGAAATCGGTTTCAGGTAGCTTGGTATCTTGCGAGAGGGCGAAGTAGGGAGTCAGGACTCGAACAATCTTGTCGTTTACGCTATCTTGCGAAACTTGGCCCGATTGAATGGCCTGGTCAAGACGATCGTCCCAGATTGCGTTCATGGCGAAGTTGGCACCCTCGACAAAATCGACTCCGCTGTTTGCCTGTGTTCATCTGGAGTAGTGAGCACAATGAAGAGAAGGAGGGAGTAAGACTCAAGTTCACGGTCTCAACAGTGTCATAGGAAGCTCCCCAATCGGTCAACTAGAGGTAAAGAAGAGGGTTCAGTCGGTTAATTCTCGAGAGACACGAGTGAGAGGGACTCACAACGTAACCTTGGAAGCCCAACTCGCCTTTAAGGATCATTTTGATCGACTCGGGGTTCTCGCATCCCAGTGTACCGTTGATCTTATTGCTGTTTGTTCGTAGGATAGCGTAAGCAGAATGAAATCGACGTTCCGACAGCGAGAGAGAGCGAGGAGCAGGCATGGAAGAGGGAGAGACAGAAGCTTACTAGCTGCACATGATTGAACCTGCTCCTGCTCGAACCGCCTCCGCAAAGGGGTAGACGTACAGCTCATGCGCCGTCGAATCGTCAACTTCGCTTGAGATTGTATAATTCGCTTGCGAGATCAAGTACGTTCCGCTAGGATTACCGGTGCGCAAGTATTCTTGTTCATCTGTCGGCGACGAGTCAATAGCGGGTCTGTAAGAGTCGAAAAGGCGCTTACTGGCGAAGAAATGCTTGACGTTTGCCGTATTGCCTTGTTCTTGGATCCCTCGTACCGTCTCACGTACTGCCTCTCCCGCAAAGTAAGGGCTGCGAGCAGGAAGAAGCGAATCAGCGGAGAAAACGAGTAGATGAGACAGAGTCTTCGAAGTTGACTCACTCTGGTCCATAACCCTCCCATGCTCTACCGTCATACACGCTCCTTCCCATAGGACCGACGACAACGCTGTAGCATCGAAACTTCAGTGGAATTCGATAGGAGCAGAGGAGACAATACCATACCTCAAACTCGTGTGAATGCCGACATCGTGGAACTCCTTCCCCATAGCACTAGAGACGTCGTAGATGTCCTCTCTTGACCATGTCGCAGATCGAGTCACAGACGAAGGGAATTGAGAAGAGTAGCGACTGAGAATTCCTTGGGGGGAATCAGAGAAACAGATTGCTGGGAGATCGAGACGTGGGATTGCGACAGTGTTTCCCGAACAGACCGGAGTCGTCGATAAGTTGAGCTATACACGAGGTATCAATGTCTCATCCTCGCTCGACGAGAGGAGAGATGCGGACGTACGAAGACGAGTTTTTCGCTGTAGGTCATCGAATCAACGATCTTCTGAGCTTTCTTGATACCGGCTTTCCAGGTTTCATCGATGTAGCCACCCGTAGCGGATCTGTAGCCATCTGACGATGAGCTGGCAGTCGAGTTTAAGGCAGAAGTCGTTGAGTTTGAGGCGGAAGAGGCAGTCGATGATTCGAACAGAACTGGACTTGCTGTCGCAGTCGTGAGAGCGAGTGCAACAACGAGCGTCGCACTGAACATCATGTTTGAAGGACGCCGAATGGTGGTTTAAGGGGAGAAAGGGTGGAGAAGGAGAAAGCGTCGGGAAAGAAGGAATTGCGAATGAACGGCGTAAAAGTCGTTCCGACGAGTGGGGGTTTCGACGCTAGTTGACCTATATTTGACATTCGAGTGTCGTGAGCACGAGGAAAAGAGGAAATCGATGGCAGTGAGAAGATGAGTAAGCGCCGAAACATCGAAAGAAAGAACCGGTGGAGTACAGAAATCTCCGTAAGCCTTCGTTCGGGAGATGGATGACGACCCGGATAAGGTGGATCTTCGCAGTCTCACCGGACCCACAGCGGGAGAAGTGTCGAGCCGCAGAGTCGTGGACCGAAAAAGGAGGAGAATGAAGGAAAGTTTCGATTACTCACGACCAAATCTGAAGTGAGCTAAATCATCATCGCCTCCTTGATATCCCTCACTCGTTCTCTCACATCTAATTCCTGATCCCGTTCTAGAGATTTCAATTTGCCCTCCAGACCGAGAGCTCGAAGTTTCTCGACGATCTCTTGAGGTCGTCGCTGTCGGGGTAAAGTCGACATGGCGGGAGATGCAGAGTAGGGTGTTCTTCGGTAGACGAGGTTGTTGATGGTCCACAATGACGCTGTTCGGACTCGAGGACTCGGGTTGTCCTGCGAAGGAACGAAGGAATCAGACTTTGCGAAGACAAAAAGCGAGTAAAAGGCAAACTCACGAGAAGGTGGATCAGGTACCGGAGAATCTCTGTATGAGAAGCGATAGCGAGTTGCGATACCTCTCCAGCTGTAGCGATGTTGTTGAGACAGTAGAGAGCCTGCGAAAACGGACTCAAAAGTCAGATTCGTCACGTTGAGGAATGAAGTAGATCGGTATGAGCTCACCTGAGTCGCATTGATCTCGTGAGTACTAGCCCGAGTCAGATGGGACAACAGGAGGCCGAGTAATCGATCTTCGCCGCAATCATCGAGAGTGTTGAGTATCTCGTTGTTCGTTACGCAGGTGATGTTGCGGATGATGGCGAGCGCTTCTTCAACAAGAGGAGTAGCAGTCGAGATATCGCACAATCTATAGCAGAATTTGAGGTCAACTCGAGAAATCGGGAAAGGTGAGAGAGAGAGACTTACGCCTCGAGATCTCGCCAGGTCAAGTCGATAAGTAGACTCTGCTTGAAAGCTTTCGAGCTTTGATACGTAGCTATCACGGATTGGGGAGTCAGCCGAATGAGCAGTCGAATAGAAGTAGGAAAGGTTCGCTTACCATTCTTGATCGCCGCCAATGCACTCCGCCTCAGACCCTCATCTTTACTATACAGTGCCAAGCGACACATCCTCGGTATACATCCCGCGTCGATCAACACTCTTCGCATCGGCGAAAAGTCGAGGAGAAGGTTGGCGAAAACTCCAGCGGCGACTGTCTGAACTTGTTGGCTTTCATCCTCCCGGAGGAGCTGAATGAGAGGACCTTCCGCTCGACTCTCGACGAGATCGGTTCGGAGTACGTTGACGGAACGAGAGAGGGCCCGAAGGACGTGACAGGCTGCTAGACGAACTCCGGTGACGGGATGAACGAGTGATTCGAGGAGGTGAGGGAGGAGTTTCGAGTCGAGGAGGAGTCGTCGATTCGTCTCGGATTCATCGATGAGCGCTGCGAAGGTACAAAGAATGCCCTGAATTCAGGAGAGATGAGCTCAGCTTCAGAAGAAAGAGGAACAGGTACAACTCACAGTGCGGATCTCGTCATCTTGATCATTCGCTGTACGCGTGTGATTGGCAAGTTGAGCGAGTGTAGGGAGTTCGTCGAGAGTTCTCTTGAGAACGTCGAAGCAATTTGCAGAAACTGCTCGATCCTGCATCATCCGTTTGCCGAGAAGTAGATGCGCTGTTTTCAGAAGATATGATCAGTGAGTTCAGATCAGAGTCTGCCGCAGAAGATCAAGGCGCACCCAAAGTAAGCGCCGCTTGACCTCGTAAAGTAGGTTCTTTCTGGATGAGCGACAACAACACCGCAGGTTCGGCAGCACCAGGTGTATCGATGTATGGTACGAGTCTTTCCGCAGTGGTCCAGAACGAAATCGCGGCGAGTCGAATCGAAGGGTTTGTAGATTGTACCAAAAGGTGAAAAGGTGCTATTGATTCGGTGATTTGAACTCTTTCGTCTGTTGCAGAACTAGCTTAGAATGATGCTCAATACAGTTGAGATGTTTCTTGTATCGACGTACCCATGAATACCTGGAGAACTTCGAACGAATCTCTCACGATTGCCGTTGCTGCTTTGAGCGCTCCTTCTCGAATCTGCGGAAAGGTCGCATGTGTGAGCGCTTGCGACTCACTCAGCAACAAGAAGACGTACCTTGTCAGATCCTGTCGCCGCTAAGCGCTTTAAAGCGGCCGAAACTTCTTTCCCTCGAGCACCCTCGACGATCGCTTTCCGTTCGGCGATCTTCGTGACCGTTCCAGCGAGCAAAGCGCATATGCTATCAGCTATTCGCATACGTTGTGAGGAGCTGGTAAGTCGACTGCTGGGCGAGTCTGGCTGTGAAGCTTCGGAGAGGAGGCTGAGAAGAGCGTCGAGTGTCGGCGATCGTCGAGGGGTCAATTCTTCGAGGGAGACTGTCGATGATCCGGAGGGTACAGATAAAGAAAAAGAGGAAGGACTGTGGCTGTAGATCGATCCGAGCGCTCCTTCGTAATCGACTCCCGAACCGGTTGATGTTTCGTTAGCAGATTCGACCTCGACCATTTCGACATCTCCTTCTTTCTCCTTCCCTTTTTTGCTGTTGACAAAGTCCCATACAGTCTGTGGAGGGATCGCTTTGTGTAGCTGAAAGGTTTGTGCATCCCTCACTTTGACGAGATCGATGAAGAGCGTTTTGAGTGCACGGAGGTGAACGTCGAGGTGCTTCTGGTGCGCTGCTTCGGTGACGTCTGGAGAAGGTGCTGTTGAGTAGATTTGGGTGAAAGCGACAGCTATAGCTTGATAGGCGTTTGCAGAGGAGAAAGTTGAAACGGCATCGAGGGTAGCTGAAATTCGCGAATCCGTGATCAGCTGCATTTCTTTCTATGGAAGAGGGATTAGACATACGAAGGGACAGAGCGGCTAAGACGGCAGCAGCTTCAGTGCTGAGAGCGAAGGAGTCCTCTCCGTTCAAAGTCGAGAGTGCTCGAAGTGGGGAGTGAAGAAGGGAGACCAAGCTACAGAGGCACTTCCAAGTTAGCTTGCACTACTCTGAGACTCTTATAGAGCACTGTGCATACCTCTCCACCCCTCCAGCCTGGAGTAAAGCTGTCTTTCGATGAGTTGATCCGACGATCTGTTTGAGGATGGTTTGAAGGTGGGATCGCTTGTCTGTTGCTGTTGAGAGGTCGTGGAGGGTCGCAGGAGATGCCATGAGCTATCTGTGAGTGCCGGATCTGAAGCGAGGTGATAGAAGGGAATCAACCACTCATTCAACCTCGAACCGAAGGTTCCTCTCTCACCTATCGCTCGCTCTCTCATGTATGCTCGCTACACGCCCAGATTATCACTATCTTGCTCAGGAATAGACAGTACGAGGAATCAGCAGCTCAAAGGCCTCTCAACAAGCGAAACGACCCCCATACCTCGCCCTCGCTTTTGACTCTCGACGCCTCCCATCGACCATGCTAGCTAGCGCTGCTCTTCTTCAACACTTCATGATCCCGTTATGACACCTTTCCAGAAGACCGCGGAAGCCGATGGAGATTTCTCTTCTCGTCCGTTTGCTCAGTTCTCTTCTCTTAGTCTCTTCCGCCACCCTCGACATGACACGACGGAGAGCAAGGACAAAGCTAGGGCTCTACGTGCTCCTCACAGCGTTCACTCGAGCAACATGGGCTCACATGGAGGTCAGTCTCTCGCTTTTCCCGTTGTTTCTCACCCGAAACTGACTCGTTCTTCCGTTTCAGCTTGTCGAACCTCTCGCCGTGTACTCGAAACAAGATCCGCAGACGGAAGAAGCGAAGATGTAAGCTCGACATCAGCTTCTCACGCCTATTTTCCTCCCCTAAACCCGTTTCTTTCTATAGAGATTATTCGATGACTGCACCTCTCGAAAAGGATGGCAGGTGAGTCGGGATTTTTCAGCAGCGATGATATTGGGCATACTGACGAGAGGTCCTGATTCACAGCAACTATCCAGCGAAATCTCGATGTACAGCTGAAATACTTTCCGCTCTTTCGCCAGTCGCTACCCTCGTCAGCGGTGAGGACTTCACATGGAACTTGCTCGGCACAGCTGTACACAACGGGGGAAGCTGTCAAGTTGGAGTGAGTTACGATCAGTGAGTCGCTCTTGCTCTGCAGGTCAATCTGCCGAACAGTCATTGATGCGTACTCTTTCGAAAGCTGCGACTCAATGGTAGTAATCGCTTCATGGATTGGAGGGTGCCCTCTATCGCTTCCCTACACCTTCAAAGTGCCCGATCTTCCAGGAGCGGACAAGGCTTTCTTCTGGTGGAGTTGGTCGAATCAATCTGGGAATCGAGAGCTCTATCAGAATGTCGCTGTCGTTGCGATTACTGGTTCAGCTTCAGAGTTCACTGGACCGACTGTGTTTCGCGCAAACACTTTCGGTGAGGACTCGTACGTCTTTCGACAGCTCGAAGTGACTCGACGCAAGCATTGACTGGGATTGCTCGTTCATTCTAGGTGCATCAATCCAGAAGGAACGGATGTAGTCTATCCAGCTCCAGGTGATCAAGTCTTCTATGGTGGAAAGTACTCTGAAGGTAGCCCTCCAGTATGTTCTGCTACAATTCTCTGTTCGAAGAAGAGAGACTGACCGATGTTGCTCGAATAGTCTGCATCACCTCCCGATTGTCCTGATTACGACAACACGAAGATTCTCACCGTCAAGAACTCGGGAGGAGGTAGTGGACCAGCAGCAGGAGAAGGAGAAGGAGACGGAGATAAACCGTCAAAGACAGCTTCGAAATCGGACGACGGACCTAAAGAAACGGGAGGAACAGGAGGCTCGAAACCGAGTGCGACTGGAGGAGGCGAAGGGGCAGCTTCTGCTGCTACTTCGAGCTCGAAGACCTCGAGTGCTGCGACAGGCGGAAGTACGGGAGGAGGTAGCTTATCGGGAGGCGATGAAGACGACGAAGAGGAGGCAGAAGCTGGAGATAGCGGTTCTACAACGGTAGTACGTCATTCTCGCTCTACCTATCGATACTGGCGTCGTGCTCAATCAGACTCGTTTACAGAAACCTACAAATAGCGGATCCTCTTCATCATCTTCCTCGTCGACCGATTCAGAGGCCTCCGCTACGTTCATCAAGTTCGCACTGGCCGCTGTCGCCCTCATCGCCCTCGGGGGTCTCGCCGTATGCCTCTTACGTCATCGCAGCACATCAGACGACTACGATCGAGCGAACGACAGTGAAGATAGTTCCGATTCTGCGAGCGATAGTGACGATTACTACGAGAAGAAGAGGTCGAAACATGGTCGACACGGGAAGAAGCATGGACATAGGCATCATCGAAGGTAGTTTAGAGAGAGTGAGGTGTAGATAGCTCATGGACGTTTTAACTGAATCCTTCGAAATTACTTCCTGGTCACACGCTTGACGGGGACAATCTTCGCCCCTGCTTAGAGGGAGACTGTCGAACTGAACCTTTCTCAGCGCTCGCTCAGCCTAGCGAAGCGATTTAGAGAGTCTGCAGCGGTCGACGACAGGTTCGCAAAAAATCCTGCGAAATCGACTATTTTCGTCGAATCGCTCAAACCGACTCTACTCCTCGAAAGAAACCATCGTATTCGCTCAGCTTAAGCAGTAATCCCCAGCTTGCGAGAATCGACGACTTGCGATATTTTTCTTCACCCTCACTCAGAAATCTTCTCCTACAAAGTCGTCTCTCACCCTCACCACTTACAGTATCGAAATGGCTGCCGCTCAAGAAGTTCCCACATTCAAGCTTGTTCTCGGTAAGTCATTACAGTCGCTCGCCTAGCTCTCGTCTGAAGTACAGGACAACTTTGCTGACCACCTTCTCTCCTCCTCAAACTCTCCCCATTCCTCGCCACCTGCTGCTCTTCGAACCTACTGAACACACTCCGAATACTCCAATGATCTATCTGGGCTTTTCGTCGCGCGCGCTACTACTCCCTACGACTCTATTCGCTAATTCGCCTCATCCAACCTTTCTTTCGACCATCTGAATTCGGTCACATCTAGTCGGAGATGGAGGAACAGGAAAGACGACCTTCGTCAAGCGTGTAAGCACTGCTCTCTGCGCTCGTTGACTTGCATTCGCTGACAGTGATCCTCTCCTTTCATAGCATTTGACCGTGAGTTTGATGACGAGAATCTATTCCCGTCACTGCTGTGACAGACACTGACATGCGTTTTTTGCTATAACAGGGAGAGTTCGAGAAGAAGTACATTGGTAAGTTTCCTCGCCTTTCAAGACCGAATTCCGACTTGATATTGAATCTCGTTCTGTCGCTATCTAGCTACTCTCGGTGTCGAGGTTCACCCTCTTACTTTCCACACCAACTTTGGTACCATCTGCTTCAACGTTTGGGATACCGCAGGACAAGAAAAGTTCGGTGGACTTCGTGACGGTTACTACATCCAGGCGAGTTTCCACTCTAGAGTCTCGCTACCTTGCTTACGCCGAGAACTAACGAGAGTGAGCACGTGTACAGGGACAATGCGGTATCATCATGTTCGATGTTACCTCAAAGATCACCTACAAGAACGTCCCTAACTGGCACCGAGATCTCGAGCGTGTTTGCGAGAACATTCCTATCGTTCTCTGCGGTAACAAGGTTGATGTCAAGGTGCGTCGAGTTCTATTGTCTGATCATTTCGGACGGGAATTGATCCAACTCTTGTTCTGCGCACAGGAGCGAAAAGTAAAGACCGGAGCCGTCACCTTCCACCGCAAGAAGAACCTCCAATACTTTGAAATCTCTGCCAAGTCCAACTACAACTTCGAGCGACCTTTCCTCTGGCTCGCGCGCAAGCTTGTCGGAAACGCCAACCTCGAATTCGTCGCCGCCCCTGCCCTCGCTCCTCCTGAAGTTCAAGTCGACTCCAACCTTATGGCTCAATACCAAGCCGAGCTCGACAAGGCCGCTGCCGCTCCTCTTCCCGATGAAGGTAAGTCGAAACTATTACTTTCCTACTTTGCAACTCTACTTTGCAACTTTACGATCTCCGAGAAATCTCGCATGCTGACCCCGATTGTTCCTTAATCTTTCTCTACAGACGATGCCGACCTCTAGATGCCCTCCTAATGTCTCTATGTACGGGTCATGCCAAAATTTTAGACCTTGTCAAAATCTGCGTTTCCACTCCCTTTTTTTCGTTTGTTTCCCTCTACCTATGTTTAGCCTTCCCTCTACCTACCTACCTACAATACCAATCCTCCGCATTTGACGAAAGCTGTGATGAGGACGTCCGAGAGAGAGAGTAAGCGTCCCTTGCGAAGATTGTGGTGCCCGTTTTCTTGCACTTCTTTCTTTGCACTTTCCCACGTCTTCTTTTCGCCCACTTTTCGCCCTCCGCCAACGAACTACTGCCCAGCCCGAAGCGACATCCTAGGAAACGCCAGGAAGGATGGCTACCATCGGTTCCCTCCGCTCTCGAAAACAGGCCATCGCGATTCAATACAACGACAACGCTCAATTCGTACGCGACTTGCAAGATGAAGCAATCTCTACCTTGATCCCTACACTACAGGAGGAGCTAGATCTAGACGAGGAGTCAGTTTCAGCGGCAACTCAAATCTTGAAAGACCGGGGTAAGTCTTCAGCCCTCTCTCCACCCTGAACAGACCAGTTCAGAGCTGAAAGAGCGTGATATACTGCAGTCACGGTCTTTCGCTTTTGCCGAAGAGCTCGATTCTCGACAAACCGTTCCCTCGAACTTCTTCATGCGACTCTCTCCTGGCGCCTCTCTTCTTCCCTTCGCGACTTGACACCTTCCTCGATCCCATCGGTCTACCTCGAGAACCCTCTATTCTTCTTCCACCCAGATTTAATCGATAGATTCGGGAGACCTTGCGCAATCCTCAATTTGAGATATGTTCAACGAACTGAAGATGGGAAACTAGACGCTTTGAAGGATCTGTCAAAGTTGGGATGGGAGATTGGCAGAAGATGGTTGTCGGATCTTAGTAGGTCGAGGAAAGGTCAGGATCCGACATTGCAAATGGTCGTGATCGTCGATTTGGATAAAGCGGGAATGTCGAATCTTGTCAGTTCAGTCTGCTTCAGCCTCACATATCGAGTACTGAAGAACGATCTTGAGTTTGACAGGAAGTGGAACTCTTGCCGTTCTTCATGGATCTACTAAAGAATCATTTCCCAGGAATGATTGGAGCGAGTGAGTTTCGTTTCGATTCTGAAGCGTCGCGACCTTCGAGCTGAGCCGATCTTTACAGTCTTCGTACTCAACTATGGCTGGGCGTATGCTGGAATGTGGCAATTGGCGAAACGAGTCTTACCAAATACAGCTCTCGAACGGATTCTGTTCCCAAGTAAACAAGAATTGCTCGAATTCTTCGATGAAGATCATTTGCTCGTCGGTGAGCGCGCTTGATCGATTCTGTCACATCCGTTCTGAGAACTGAAAGCTCAATCGGGTTCACAGAACACGGAGGGAACGTTCAATACGAATACACACCCTCGAATCCGATTCTCGAGAAATATGGACAACCTCAACCTGAATCGACGACTCACTCTCGCGCACCCTCGACCAATGTCTCTTCAGCATCACTCAAGAGTGAAGTGTTCCATTCTGCTGGAGAAAACAGTCGACCGGGAACTCCATCACTTTCGAGACGAACGAGTGGACTCGTAATGACTACCGCAAACAAAGCTAGTCCACCAACCGCTTCTACTTCATGGTTCGGAGGATGGGGCAAAGGAACGAAGAAGGTCGACACGGAAGCTGGAACGGGTTCATTGAGGAGGGTGAGAAGTTTGGCCGAGTTGCAGGCGAAATTGGAAGAGACGCAGAGGGAATTGGATAGCGAGGATTCGGTGGGTTCAGAAGATAGTGATGCTGGAGAGGAGGATACGCAGAGCGAGTACGCGGGAGGAGGAACGGGAGAGTCGGGATACCCTTCGACTTCGCACTCGAGACGGAGTTCGAGGTTCTCTTCGAGGGCGACCTCGAGAGCTACCTCAAGGGAAGCTTCGCCAGCAAGACGGAGAGGTCTCGAACCCCTATCGACAACAGATTCGGCACTGTCTGATCACGCTATGCAAACGATGGTGAGCAGAGTTCCATCCATCTCTGCGCTCGAAGATGGGTGCTGACCTTTGTTTCCCTTATCAGTCGCCTTACAACGCTTCGAACCCTCACTTTGGCTACCCAGCTATCGTTCCCTCGTCACATCTCGATCCATCTGGCATTCCTCGACCCCATCACCAGCGTCGTCGCAAACGAGATTTGCTTCGAACTCTCACCTATCTCGCCGCTCTCCGCTTCCTCGCCCTTCACCGTGCAATCCGCTATCGCTTATCACTACTGTTCGCTATGCTACTCAAGATCACTGGACTGGGACTACTGCCGCAACCACGAGTCGTCAAGCCTCAACCAGTGATGAAAGAGAAGGATCTCGAGAAACGAGGAATGAAGGTTCATTGGGCCAAGAGCCCGTCGTCTTCCTACAACAACGGTTCGCCTTCGTCCTCCTCGACTTCTTCCTTTCTACCGGCAGTCCCTCCACCCCGTCCTTTCGCTTCCTACATCGATATCGACCCGCTTTATTTCTATTTCGCACTCCTCTTCGTCCTCATCCGCACGCCGAATCGTCGAGACAAGATCAAGAGACTGTTGAGGTTGTCGATTGTCGATACCCCACGTCAAGCTCTACGGGAATCGAGGGCTATCGCGTTGAGGCTACTCGTTGGAAAGGAAAAAGCGAACCTGTTGATCAAGGAATTGAAAAAGTCAAATTAGTAGTCTCTTTCGCATGTTTACTACTCTCTTTGTTGTCATACTATACACCTCTAGCTCGTTCTCGTCGAATGGGGAGTGTAGCGAAATGGAGAGACATTGATCGAAATGAGCGAGAAGACTGAAACGGCCGCTTCTCCTCCAACTCGACCCTACGCACCTTCGACTTGAACTCTATCAGTATCATTATACCCTTCGGAAGGACCCTGAAGCAGACCGACCCTTCCTAGCACTCTACGCAGGGTTTGCAACGTCCTTCAACAATCCCGCTTCTCCCTCCTTCTCGCTCTTCCCACACCGCGTCATTCGAGTATGACATCTATTCTATCTCCTCCTCTAGTATCTACACCTCTTCGGAGTACTCGACCAAGGTCTCAAACCATGTCAGCAGCTCCTACGAACTTCTCAACAGCAAGTCCATCTGGATCTAGGTATCAACAGCCAGTCGGGACAGGGTCACTCAGAAGACAATGGGAACAGAAAGCTGGACATGGTAGGAGTAGATCACAAGGGGATATTACTGGGGGAGGACAGGGAGAGATTGGAAAGGGTAAACGGAAACAAGTGTTTTGTGATGTTGTATTGGACGAGATCGATCTCGATGAAGCAGGGGAATGCGTCTATCCACCAGGTAAGCTCTCCTGATCAGTCTGACCCCGCGAAATGTGTTGATAGAGTTCGTTCGCTGATCCTGTGTCAATGAAAAACAGTCGCAGGATCTTTCGTCAACTCTTTAGGTTCAGCGATCAAGTTGCCAGATTCTGAAAGTACAGATCAACCTCAAATCAGACCGATGACACCCGGGAAGCCACCGAAAGTAGATCTGGATCGAGTGAGGCAGAATTTACACGAACTTTGGGTCACTGAGGAGAGTTATTTGCGAAAGATCAAGAGTTTACTACGAGTGCGTTCATAGCTGTTCCTCTGCTTATTGGCTGCAAGCTGACAGCTGCTCCCTTCCTCACAGGACTACGCTTCACCACTTCGATCGTTCTCACGAAAACGAGAAACTGCCATCATCCCTCAATTCGAAGCAACTCACCTATTCATCAACATCGAACAGCTCGTTCCTATCGCAGAAGGATTCGAACGAGATCTGCGGCAGATCGATGAGGAAATGAGGAGGGATAGATCGAGATTACCGAGTGGTTTCGGTGAAACGATCCTTTCTCATGTAAGTTTCCCCTTCTTCCTGCTTTCAATCCCTTAGCCTGATCGATCTTGTGACACTGCTTAGGTCGAGAAGATGGAGCCTTTCAAGAAGTGGTTAGCAAACGTTGGATCCTCGGAAGCGATTCGACGAGACCTCGAGCAACGGAATTCATCTTTCAGGGAATTCATCGAGCGAACACAAGTACACAGTCGGGAGACAGCGCAAACCACGGGAGGATTCAAAGAATTCCTCGCAGAGCCGTTTCAGCGAGTCTCGAGGTATCGTTTGATGATTGATCGTTCGTCCTCGTTCCCTTTTCTTTCGGTCAATAATCCGCTGACCTGTCTCGAATTATAGCGATCATTCACCATATTCCTCAAGACAGCGAAGATGTTGAACCTCTACAGATCGCAGCGCGTATCTTGACGGAGATTTGCAGTATGAAGATAGACGACGAAACGAGAAGGGCGGCGATTTTCTGGAGTTTGAAGGAGACTATCGATGGGTTTCCCGTATGTTCTCGATATGCATCGCTCACAGACGTCCGAAAACTGACCCGCTGCTCTGCTCAGGATACGATGATGGCTTACGACCGACAATTTATCGACTGCATCGACGTCGACGAAATCATCGAAATTGCCGATTCTCGACCAACTGTTCTTCGCTGCACCCTCTTCCTCTTCTCCGACACAGTACTCATCGCGAAACGACCTTCAGGCGATCGATCTGGCAAGACGCACGCTGGACTAGATGATGTTGACAAACTCCTCGACCTCTTCCAAACTTCCCACCTTTCATCATCCCAAGCAAATCTACTCGGCTCGCCGAAGAAGCTTCGACGAGGCGTACTAGGTTTCCGAGGATTGGTCGACATCTCGACCATTTCCGCCGTCGATTTGGATCCTTCAGAATTTGGTCTAGTATTCGATCACCCACCAACGGATCAATCTGAACGATGGTGCGATCGACCTGCGAGAAAGTATGTCGTAGCGAATACGGTTCAGTCGGATGTCAAAAGGGCAGAGAAGGAAGTTTGGCTCAATCGATTCGGCGAGACTATCTTACATGGGAAACTGAGAATGGGAGCGAGGCTGGCGAAGAAGAGTAAACGAATTTGGGAAGATGGAGGAGCGAGCGATTCAACGGAAGTTCACTGGTCGATCTGGGACAGGAAGACGTGGGAAGCTTTGAGAGGTTCGCAAAAAGTGAGTCGCCGGATTCCCTCAGCAAATCCTGGCTTTTGCTGACGAAATCCATTCGACCGGCAGGGGAAACTCGCGCTTCACCTTGACGAGATCGGTAACTCGGCTATACTCGCTCGAGATGCTGCAGGTAGACCTCAAACCGTCGCTCACGCAGTCTTCCTTCGAGATGGAGGATGTCGGTGAGTTCACGATCTTCTCTTTCTCAGTCGAAAGTCTTCTCACTCTTGACGCAACTCTATAGCTTTGAGGTGCTCTCCATCGACTCGTCTTCAAGCTCAGCAGAAATCATCAAGATCGATCGAATCGCTCCCGCTGTCGCTGCTGTTGGAGTTTCTTTCGGACTTTACGCTTTCCCTTCTCTCCGCCCTCAAGCAGCGAGTGCAACTAGATCTCGATCACGTCCTCGATCAGGTCTCCTCAGTGCCGCTCTCGACGTCTTCGGAGGAGGATCGGGTCTTCGAAGAGGCAATTCAATGACAAGTCGAGGTTCAAGTAACGCAACGACTTCAATCATGACTCCCAATCTATCCGCCTCGACGTCCTCTCGTGCAACTTCTCCCTTCGCCTTGGTTTCTCCTCGACCTTCATCTACACCCGCTATACCAGAACCTTCGAAACGACCAATCTCGAAACACTCGGCACCAGATCTCTTCAGGAGAGCCTCGAACAATGGCGAAGATCAGCAAGATACTTCGATGTATGACGCCCCAACCTCGAAGGACAAGTCACGACGTGATTCCGAAGAGATCAGCTCGGAGGCGATCGACCGAAATCTTCGTAACAACCGTTCCCTCTCCTTGCCTCCTCCTCCTCATGCTCGACTCGGATCTCCAACTCCTTCTCCAGAACGCGAGACAACACCTCGAGCTCATTCACCACTAGGTCAGAACGTCGACACAACATCCGATGGCGATACCTCAGTCGATGTCGATTCGACAATGGACGCCTCTTTCGAACCGACTTGGCCAACAGCACTCGAGATCGAAGCACCTGCTACCTCTCCTATGGCTTATCGACCACCAGCACTCGGATCGACTCGACGTCGGATGATCGGTCCTCGCGAGATGCGCTCGGCTTCATCCCTCGGAAACGGAATCAGAGGGTTCGATTCTCCTCAACCTCATCCCTTCGCGACCAACGAATCCCCAAGTCCACAACGACGAGCTTTCACCGCTCACCCTGCTCTACCTTCTTCTTACAACGCTCAACCCGCTCCTCCCTCTCCTATCGAACCCACCCGAGAAGATTCGCCCACCCAATCCCTCTCCGCCTCAACTGCATCGAAACGAACTCGACCCGAGGTGGAAGCTTCTCCTCGTCCGACACCTCGAAAGAAGGTTGCAGCACTTGGCGAAATCTTTGCTGGACCTCGCGCACCTTCAGCTCTCAGCCAACCTCTCTTCCCCGCGAATCGAGTCTCTTCGGGTTCAAAGGACAAACCTCGGATACCTTCTGGATCTCACATCAAGATAAGAAGTCGACGAGTCACGAGCAATACCTCAACGATTCGAGGACCTCCGACTCCGCCAAAGAAGGAATCGATTCCCGATGTGTTCTCGGATCCTGCTGAGGAGGTACCTGATGACGAGGATGTCAAACCGGATGTAGCCATGCTCGAAGTGAGTAGTCTTCTGCCTCAATTCACGCGAATTCGAATCTGACGCGATTCGTGATTCAGGACGAGACTTCTCCCTTTGATCAACTCCGTACGCACGTCAACGAGCTACGCCTCAAGCTTGCCAGAGAGGTCGCAAACAAGGAGAACAGTCGGATCGCATCACCCTCGAGTCTGTCGAGATCACCTCATACTCGCAATGTTTTCGTGAGTTATCTTCGCTCAAACTACTCTTCCCTTTCCTGACATATGTTACTCTCCCTCAGGCCAAGTCAATTGTCGGCGAGATGTCTTCTCCTGCACCCTTCTCTGCAATCTCCGACACTCGACAAAAAGCTCACAACGTCGATGCACAAGTCCTCTCGAAATGGGTTCGCAAACTCGATGAACTGGTCCTTGCTTGCGAATCTATTCAATCGCCTCCGATATCTCCTACCGATGGAATGGGAGATGGACCTTCCGCAATTGAGGTTGAGATGCTCGAGCAGGAGAGGGATTTGATTGCGGCGGATTTGGCAGCTTTGAAGGAGGAAGTGATCGTCGTAAGCTCAAACTCTCGGCCTTCTCTCTGTCAACGAATGCTGATACTGTGTCGCTGCAATAGCTGGTCGAGCAAGAATCAGCGTTGAGACGGAACCTCGAAGCGAAAGAAGCGGAAAACGTCAAACTCCTTCACATCTACAACGATATGGCTCAGGAGGCGGATGCTTTGCTGGGCGAGTTCAATGAGGCTCTCGAGAGTGGTGAGCTGGGTCTCTCGCTATCCATCGCCTCAGAGGCGATTGCTGATAGAACAGGGCCGATTCCACAGTGACTCTTGCTGCTCAAGCCGAACCTACTGCAACAGGTGAATACGTCGAACTGACAACGGATCTTCAAACTGCCGTTCAGAAACGATTCGCTGTCGAGCACGAGTTCCGAGAGTATAAACGCAAGGTTCAGGATGATTTGGATGAAAAAGCGAGATTGGAAAGGATTTTGAGGGAGAATGGAATCGCTTTCTAGGCGTCTCTCGCTCCACACTGTTTGACTTCGCTCTTCTCTTTTGTTGGTGTACTTCTTTGTTCTTTGTGAAGCGTTCTTTCGCAATTGTCGTTTTCACTCAACATTTCGCTCGAATCGATCTGTCTTTCTCTTTTCTTTCGCGACAGTGACGCGCAAACGATCATCAACGCAGTATAGATGCTGTAAGGCTCCACCCAGGCCGAAAGAGAGTTGTGGAACCAACTTGAACCCGCGAAATCAATTTCTCTTTCCTTTCCTCTTTCACTCTTCCTCCCAACTTGACCAATGGCTAAAGCAATACCTCTGGCACATCCACAAGATCCCAACATACCGCCAGTAACGGGTCGGGTCACCCGCGCTACCTCGAACTTGCAGAAACAAGTTCTCCTCAGTTCAGAAGATCAAGACATGGAAGACGAGATAGTGCTCGCACCGCTACCATCTGCACACAGTCAATCACAAGATCAACTACTCAGCTCTCAGAGACGCGATCGAACAGAAGGGAACGGTTCAGTCGCGGTGGAAGATCACGTCGAGGAAATGGAGGAGGAGGAAGAGGAAAGGGAAGAGAGAGAACCTACTCCAAAGCATTGTAAGGACTGGCCAAGAGACGAGGATGGGAATTACACGCTGCCGGATCCGACTCCTTCAGAATTGGGTCTCGTTTATGCTGAAGATGAGGAGGAAGAGATGGAGGAAGAAGAGGAGGAAGAAGAAGACAGTAACTCAGATCTATCTGGTGAATACGGTGGAAAGGATCCGATGGAAAGAATCCAGATCGAGGATGAGATGGAGCAACTAGAACAAAACGTTCCGCAAATCGTCGATAAATACAAGCTTGTCGACCGATTGGGTGAAGGTAAGCACCTCCCACTATCTCTGGCTTCATCACAGAGCGCTCAATACACGTTTGAGCTTCGATAGGTACTTTCTCGTCAGTCTACAAAGCAATCGACGTTCAGCATTCAGTTTTCGACAACTCAGAATGGAAACCCGACGCACCGACAGGAAAGGTCTACGTCGCTCTCAAACGGATCTACGTTACGAGTAGTCCAGTGCGAATCCACAACGAGCTAGAGATCCTCGCCGACCTTCGGTGAGTGCTGATCGAAGAAAAGGACTTCCAACTTTCGTTGATCTTTCTCCCTTCTGTGCACCCACAGGGGCGCCTCAAACGTCGCTTACTTGATCGATGCTATCCGACACGAAGACCAAGTCCTCGCTGTCATGCCTTACAATCGTCATCAAGATTTCCGAGTCAGTTCTATTCCCGCTTCTCATTACCTCGACTCAATGCTGATTTCTCGCCGTTTCGTAGACCTACTACCGCCGAGCTAGTCTTCCGATGCTTCGATCTTACTTCTCCTGCCTCTTCCGAGCTCTCGCCGCGACGCACAAACTACAGATCATTCACCGAGATGTCAAACCCGCCAATTTCCTCTTCGATTCGATGACTGGTCAAGGAGTTCTCTGTGATTACGGATTGGCTCAGAAGATAGGAGGTGACGAGTTCTTCGAGTGGAGGAGTGAATGCCTACATTCGTTGCCGGGACCGAGTTGGGGTGGATTAGAAGGAAGACGGAAATCGCATCAAAAGATGTCAGGGGACGTGACAATTCTACCTGGACTCGCTGCTGGACTGCATGGAACCCGACTGGCGAAACCTGTGACATTGTGGGAGCAGACGGAAGTGATGGAGGCTGAGTACGATCAACTCGAGGACGCTTTGTGTCGGAGGGAAGACAATGGAGAGGACATTTCGAGGGAGGATTGGGAACAGTTGGCAGCTTCGAAACCTTGGATCGTGCCTCCAGGTTGGGTCGACGATATTCAAGGGAGGATGGCAGAGCGAAAGAACTTTTACAAGTCTTGGAGACCAGCGAAGATGGGAAGTAGTATGGGTGGAAATCAGCGAGCTAGTTACCTCAAGGATGATAAACGGTTCGTTCTCATTTGGCTTTCATCTGGTCGTATCTCCAAGCTGAAACCTTGTTCGACTAACAGGCCGAGTGTGAGAGCGAATCGTGCTGGTACTCGAGGATTCCGAGCTCCTGAAGTTCTCCTGAAATGTCCTGATCAAACAGTCGGTGAGCTCGATCTCCGCGTATCTCTCTTCGCTATCAGTGGCTGATTGATCGTTTCGATCTCTAGCTCTCGACATTTGGTCTGCCGGAATCATTCTTCTCTGTTTCTTAACCCGACGATTCCCTTTCTTCAACTCGAACGATGATACCGAAGCACTTGCTGAGATCGCCGCTATCTTCGGCAAGCGAAAGATGGAACGATGCGCTGCCCTTCACAGTGAGTCGACGGTTCTCGTTTAAAGCACGAATTCTTCGAAAGCTGACGGTTGAGTTCGTTTCAAAGACCGCACCTTCATTTCCAACATTCCCGATCTCGAAACTCCTCCTCACGCGAACCTCCACGCTCTCGTCAAGTCGCTGAATCCTCCGATCATCGTCGATAACTCGCCGAACATCTATGGCAACGTTCCGAGCACAGCTGAAGAAGACGCAGAGTGGTATCAAGATAGTGACATCTATCACGCTATCGATCTCATGAAGCGTTGTCTCGAGTGAGTTCACTTGCCCTCTTCGATCATTGCCTTTCACTGACCGTTTCCTCTCCTCCAGACTCGACTGCACGAAACGTTGGACCGCTGAAGAGTGCCTCGAACACCCTTTCTTCAGCGGCGTCTACGATCTCGGTTTGGGTCATAAAGAAGAACGTGCTAGCGGTCACTGATTCCGCAACTGAGCTACTCCATCGCATCTACTTCCTTCGCATTTCTCGTTTCGTATCACCTTTTGTTTTGTTCTCTCTCTCGCATAAGCTTTGTCCTTCTTTGCTCTCTCCGACTCCACTGCTGTGTAACGTTATTGCTTTTTCGTTTACCCGTTGAACAGAGAGAATTGCAGCAAGACCTTGAAGCACAAAAAGACAAGAAGGGGAAAGGCCAAAGAGAGCGATACGTAAAGAAGGGAAAGCCAAAAGAAGGAAGTCTACGACGAGGGTGAGAGAAGAGAAGAATATAAATGCGAGGGAGAGAAGGGAGTGAAGCTAAAGCGCTTGTTCCGGATATCGAGAGAGACAGAAAGGTGACGAGTGGGGATAAGTCGCCATTTTAGAGAAAGGAGAGATAGGTGGGAGAGGGAGAAATCTAAGATCGGTAGAGAGCACGCTTGATGACCTTGACGATGGTAGGGGTATCGGGGAAAGCGAGGTCCTCAAGGGTCTTGGCGTACTGTGAGATAGAAAGCAAGGATGATAAGCCATAGGTATAGAAGCGAAGAAGGAGAAGGAGAGACTCACAGGAGTAGGAAGATCGGCACCAGTGATTCGCTCGACGGGAGCATCGAGGTAGTCGAAAGCCTCGGATTCGACGATTTGGGCGCAGATCTCAGATCCGACACCGAAAGCAGGGAATCCTCCCTCAACAGTAACCAATCTAGCGAAAATGAGACGAGGTCAGCGAGAGTCAGAGAAAAAAGAAGGGAAAGTGAAAAGGAACGAACCGGTTGGTCTTCTTAACCGACTCCTTGATAGTCTCGATGTCCAAAGGACGGATACTCCTCATGTTGATAACCTCAACCTCGATGCCCTCCTCCTTCTTCAAGATCTCAGCAGCCTCAAGAGCGAGTCCAACCATTCGCGAGTGCCCAACAACAGTGATATCCTTTCCTGATCGCTCAACCTTGGCCTTTCCAATGGGTAGAAGGAAATCGGTTGATTGAGCCTCCTTCGAGACGGTGAAGGATTGACCGTAAAGGATCTCGTTCTCGAGAACGACGACAGGGTTAGGGTCTCGGATGGCAGCCTATCGAACGATTCTGGTGAGCGACAGTGCAGCGAGGAAGGCGAGATGGTAAGCTTACCTTCAAGAGACCACGGCAGTCCTCAGCGGAGTAAGGGGAGATGACCTTGAGACCGGGAATTTGACCGTACCATGCTATTTTCGAGCAAAAAGTCAGTATCGTCTTTCTCGAGATGACTTTTTGAATGCAACTCACATGCGTAATCTTGCGAATGTTGAGCACCGACACCAGCGGCAGCTCCGTTAGGACCACGGAAGACGACGGGACAGGGAACGTTTCTATGAACCAAAGTACAAGTTGATCAGTCGCCGTGTCAAGCCTGAGATCTGCCTGATTCTTCTTGACTCACCCTCCAGACATGTAGTAGGTCTTTCCGGCAGAGTTGACGATTTGATCGATAGCCTGAGGAAGCGAAACGAAAAGGTAAGTTTTCATCGAAATCGATTGGAGCGAAATTGAAACTCGCCTGCATGGCGAAGTTGAAAGTCATGAACTCGCAGACCGGTCGAAGACCAGCGAAGGCAGCGCCGACGGCGATACCAGTGAAACCAGCCTCAGTGATAGCTAAACAACAAGAATCGAAAATCGCGTGAGTTTCGGCGGAAGATGAGCAGTTTGGAAGAGTCAGACTTACGAGTATCGATAACACGCTTCTCACCAAATTTGTCCAAGAGACCCTTGGTAACTTTGTAAGCACCGTTGTATTGAGCGACCTCCTCTCCCATAACGAAAACGGTTTCATCTCGGATCATCTCCTCCTCCATCGCAGAGTTGAGCGCCTCACGTCCAGTCATCTGTTACGAGCAGAGTTGACAATAGATCAGTAGGAGTTCGACGTAAACGAGTTCTGCTGATGTTTGGCACAAGTTGTATAATATCCCGCACGAGAATCGCCAAATTCGACGATCGATTCCATGCTTCGATCTCTTGTCGAGGTCGATAAAGTTCCACTCTTCTATCCTTATATTCTATAGCTAGCTTGTCCAGTCCAAGATCCGTTGCGATCGAGTTGACTTTCTTTGACCCGTGTCCAACCCGATGAATGCCTATAACTCGTCCCAATCCCCATCCTGACTCCTCCAACTTCCTCCATAATATACCTATACACTTTCTCTATCCTCCGACATATCCCATTCGCGTCTATTGATGATATTGAATCGGTTGGAGGAAGGTCTTTGCCCCAGCTCACCTGAATGGATCCATCGTTGCTCTCGGTGCTAGCATTACGCTGTGCTCCAGTAGAAGTACCAACTGCGGTACACTTTGTAGCTTGAAGTGCTGCGTTGAGGGTGGCACGCTTGTTGGCGTTTTGAAGGGCGAGGGCTGATTTGGAAGCGGAAGAAAGGCGGGCGAGGGGAGCGGCAACGGGAGAGGCTCGCGAAGAGGTGTACGCAGGTCGGAGAGCACGGGAGAACATGGTAGCGAGAGAGAGCCAGGGGGTAGAGAATCAAACAAAAGATCTCTCTCTTCTCTCCCAATTTGTTCCCAACAATTTCAAGTTTCGCGAGGGCAACTCTCCTCCTCCCCCTACCGATTCGCAAACTCGCTGAGACGTCTTCGTGAAGTCTCTTCATGACTCGCAGATTCGAGATGAGCGAGTGAGGATAGAACAGCGCCGAAACGAACCGGAGAAACGAGGTTTCGCAAAATTGGCCTTACTGAGAATACAGCGAAGCCTCGACGCCGTAGTTGAGACTGTATCGAGCAGAACGTCGACGGGCGAGGTTAGGTCGTCAAAGAACGAGGCTGAAAAGAGTAAGTGAGGTGGAAGACGACGAGAAGCGAATTTGAGCGAAACGACTTCAGGTTCGAACGACAATGCGCCCTCAATTCTCAGTGATCACGAGAGCTGTAAGTGAAACAATCTATTGCTATGTTCATGCTCTAGTCTACTAGGTATAAAGGAATGCTACGGGAGTGTATCTACAGTTTCGTGCGCAAAATTCTCTTCCGTCGTTTCGGGTCGATCTCGTCGCAATAGCGCTCTACTTAGCATTGGTTAGGACATAGCGGTAGCGCGCCTGTGAAGGGGAGCAGTGGCAGCTGAGCTCGAGACCGTCGAATACACACGAAGGGCAGAAATCGAGTCGAAGGAGCGAACAAAGTCGCTGTTCGAATCGAATCCGCCGCGAGAAGAGAAACGAGTGCTTACGTGACCGGCATGCATGTCTTGAAGTGTTTGGGTAGCCTCGGACATGGGCCGGGTCTCGATCCAAGGGCGGATCTTGTGGTCGACAGCGAGCTTGAAGAGTTCGTCGAGCTCCTTGGTTCCTCCGATCAAGGATCCAGCCAAAGAGACACCCTTTCCGACGAGAGCGTGTCCGTACATGGCGGGGAGCTTCTCCTCGGGGAGACCACAGAGGACGAGGGTTCCTTCAGGTCGGAGGAGTTTGAAGAAGAGAGCTTCGATGGGGAGGTCGTTGTTGTTGGCAGTGCAGACGATGAGGTCGAACTTGCGAGCCCACTTCTTGGCGGTGGCAGCGATGTCCTTGTAGACGACGAAGTGATCGGCGTCGACGCCGAGCTTTTCAGCGTCGGGAACCTGCGAACAAAGGCAGTGTCAGCAATGAGAGCAGTGAGAACGAGAGAATCTAAGGCGTACCTTCTTGTCAGAGTGCGAGAGAGCAAAGGTCTCGGCACCGAGAGCGTTGGAGATCTGAAGACCAAGGTGACCTGAGATCAAGCGAAAAATGTCAGTCGACGACGAACGGCGAAGATGAGTGAATATGAGCTAACCGAGTCCTCCGATACCGACAACACCGACCTTCTTTCCGGGTCCAGCGTGGAATCGTCTCATAGGAGAGTAGACGGTGACACCAGCACAGCAAAGGGGAGCAGCCTCCTCGTCGGAAATGCCTTCAGGAATGGGAATGGCGAATCGACCCTTGACACGGATGTAATCGGCGTAACCTCCTTGAGCGACAGAGCCGTCCTCCCACTTGCCCTGGTAGGTACCGATCATACCTGAGAGAGAAAAGAGGTGAGAGAACAAGAGGTCAGTGCGAAGACTTGGAATAGTGTCTCCCTGATAAGCTCACCCTTCTCGCAGTACTGTTCACGACCCTCGAGGCACAAATCGCACTTGGTGCATGATCCAGCTTGAGCTCCTGTGAAACGGCGAGATGCAACGTCAGCGACGATACTTCGAAAGAGCGAAATGAGACGAAACGTACCAACTCCTACGCGTTGACCTTCCTTGCGACCAGAGTTTGATCCAGCACGTACAACGGTACCGATAACCTGTTTGAAGTAGGGAATCAATCTCCAACGCTGATGAAAAAGCTAAAGGTGCGATTCTCACCTCGTGTCCAGCGATACAAGGGTAGCTGGTAGGACTGGGCCAACCGTCATTGATAGTATGTATGCAAGAACCACTGTAGAGGACGTAGGGAAAAGGATCAGAGCAAGTTAGGAGGAAGAAAGCGAAGAAAAGGATCGAAAATGCCCGAAACTCACCAGATACTGGTGCAGGAGATCTTGATATCGACATCCTCCTCGGCCCACTTCTTGGGGGTGACTGTGAGCAGCGAAGATCGAGTCAGTGAGAGAAGTGAACAAGGATAAGCGACTAAACGACGGACATGACCACTTTTCTACCTCGAGTTTCTTTCCCTTCTCTTGGTTCATAGCGGCATAGCCGGTGAATTGTTCAGGGATAGCGGAAGACATATTTGTGATAGATGAGGTTCGGAGGTGAATGAAGGAGAAGAAGGAACGAAGAGATCATCGAGATTTTTTTTTGCTGCTGTTTTTTCGGGCATAGAGCCCGTGTCAGTCAGAATTTGTCCGAAAGTCGTTTCCCTCGCTTCGATCGGATGTCATCGTCATTCCGAAGCCATGTTTCTGGAGTAAACCTCCACCGATCGTTCCTTCGGATTCCATCCTTCAAGTTCGCCCGTCAGAAATCGGAAGCTTGTTGTCTCGAGCAGTTCTGGTCGACAGGTCAGAGACAGTTTGATTGTTTCTGTTCAGCTTCGTGACGTCGTTGAAGGTCGAGAAACAGAGCACACAGCGTCGAAGCGAGCAGTCTTCGAAAAACGAGGAACGTTAAATTCAAGGTGCGACGTTCTGAACGTGCGAGCTGTTCCATCGATCGAGGCTAGATGTCAGTAGGTCCGTCGAGACGTAGCGGGAGGAGTGAGATCGAGGTAGCCCGAGCAGGTGAGCGAGGGCAAAGTTTTCGTCGAAAATGAGTGGCATTTGACACTTTAGGCGTCGGTTGAATGCTTTCTAGACTCCAGACTTAGCCTGATTGACGGCTCCAATACCTCCAGAGGCTCGAGACCTCGATGCCGCTCCAAGGCTGCGAAATCGTCAAAACAATCAGTCCAAATTTGCGAAAGACCTGAACCAGTGCGAGTTGAACGTACCTCTTTCACTCAAACACACCCCCAGCGGACCCGGTATGTATAGATTACACTAGAATTTCGAGTCTACCATCGACCTGCCCGTTCTCCTTTACGCATCTGGAAAGAATCAGCTTGCGGTTTTCGAAAACTTGAACGAGACCCTGGGACTCACCTCTAGCGGTCTGACTTTACACTTCCTCCACCCTATAATCTAGTCACGAGCGTACTGTCGCGAGCGCTCCCAGATCCAAAGCGAGCTGAACAACAAACGCTCGCACCTCGTTTCTTGATCTTGAAACGGCGAGAGAAGAGCGAAGCAGCAGTTTAGACGCTTGAGACTCGCTTGACTATCGATTAAGAAGCGTATAGTCGACCTCAGCTGCGGTCGAGAGTCGAAGTAAGCGATAGACGAGGAATTGAGAGAGAGTAAGGAGTTGAAAAAGTGCAAACTCGAGTTTGAATCGAATTCATCAAGTTTGAGCATTGAACGAACGCAAGATGCAGAGCAATCAAGGAGTGGTATCTTTCGGTCGTGATTACAGACGAGGAATCAACAGCAACTACTTCCGCTACGAAAGAAACGAAATTTTTGGAACTGACAAAACCCTTTCCAAAAGACAGAGACAGCAACGAAGGTACGTAGAGATTCGATTAAGGGAGAGAGGAGAAGGTGAAGTAGGTCGAAGAGCAGGAAACATTACACAGATTGAGAAAGGTGGAAGAAGGATATTATAAAGTGACGGGAGGTAACGAGTTTAAGTAGCTGAAACCGAGTTCTTGAGTTTGGCGTCAAAGTCTGCCTTCTCTTGTTCGTATCGGCTCTTGTCGGTTTCGTACAGATCGTTGTAACGCTGCATCAGAGATCCGGAAAAGTCAGAATTCACAACCAGGTGAGAGAGACGAGAGCAGCGGCGTACCTTCTTCTCCTCGTCTGAAAGTGCTCGCCATGCGGCAGCTACGAGCTTGCTCTGCTCAATGATTCGAGTCTCGCCCTTGAGAACTTCGGAATCGGGTCCCTTCTCGCGTTGTTCGCTCAAGAAGCTGTACGGTACTCCTCATCGAATCAGCTTCGTCCAGCATAAGGATGCAGATTGAGACGTGACATACAGGAAGTAAGCAGTCTTTGGTCTCTTTGGTTCACCGTCCAACTTCAAGTTTGCCTTCCGACTCAATCCCAACTTCCTCCTAGTAGCCCTGACAGTGTTCTCTTCCCTGATCATCTCGGGAGTCAAAGTCTTCTTCCATTCTTCGAGGATCGCAGGGTAGGCAGCCCGTACTTCTTCCGCTCGTTGTTGGAGTTCAGATTTCGCTGATTGGTCGAGTTGAGAATAGTCGTGTCCGGCAAGTTTGGTCAAGTCTGCGAGGGATCCGATTTTCTCTCCTGCTCCGAGAGATCGTTTGCGTTCCTATAGTGAGAAGGGAAACGAAGGGACAGGATGAGAGTCGCTCGAGAATCGAAATCGAAATGTAAAGGAGAAATCCAAGACGTACGTTAATGTAATCACCGAGGAAGATTCCCCATGCATTTGTAGGAGCCTTGGGAGGTCGAAGAACTGAAGTAGTGCGAGGTTTCTTGTCTGTGGAGTTGGAGGCAGATGGAATCAGCGGTAATCTTCGACGATTGCACCCGTGCTTTCAACTCACCTTTGACAGCCTTGAGCTTAGCCTTCTCCTTGTCTATTGTTTGAGATCGAGAGTGTAAGATGAGTGCACAGTCCCATGCAACAGAGGAAGAGAGAGTAGAGACTTACCCGACTTTGCCTTTTCCTTCTCCTTGGCGAGCTTCAACTTGTCCTTCTCCTTGTTAGCCTTGTCCTTCTCCTTCTGCGCCTTTGCCTTCTCTCGTTCTTTGAGTAACTTTGATCTTTCCTTGTCCTTTCTCGCGCGTTCCTTCTCCTTCTCCTTCTTAGCTTGTTCTTTTAGTTTCCTAGCTGCTTCCTTCTCTGCTTTACCACCTTGTCCTGATCCAGCTGAGGAAGCGAGGTTCGTCGAGGGAGCGGGTGGGAATGAGAGAGGGGAAGAAGTGGAGAGGAGGCGGGTTGAAGGAAGGAAGGAGACACAGCGAGAGATCACGGTAGGTCGTAGAGTACGTGCAAGCGTTACTGGTAATCGAATAGCTGACATCGTAATCGAGAAGTGAGTTGAATGAGCGAGAGGTAAACAAACAATTCGAGTCGATGAGATTCAACTTGAAAGTGAGACAGATTGAAACCATTCACTCTCCCCTTCTTTACTAAATCATAGAACGAAGGAGCACATCTCCATAGTATCCTCAAATCAACAGTGAGTCCCCCCTTCGAGTCTCTCTCCAGAACGACGCCTCGTGGTCGTTCAACTTGCGAGTCCACTGACGCACTAGTCTCCTCACTTTCTCCCACAGTGCCCTTACCAGATGAGAGCAGACCTGGAAGAGCTTCAGATCTGATCAAGAGATTCCAAGCAGCAGTCGATACGAACAAGGAGGCTCCGTTACAAGTTTCCTCTTCATTCGCTAGTCCCTCAAGACCTCGCGTTTCGTCTGGAGGAACACCGACGATCAGTGGCAAGAAGGTAGAAGGGAATGGAGCTGCTGCAAAAAAGGAGGAGGCAGGAAAGGTTGAGGAAACAGATTCAAAGGAGGTTGAAAGCGAGCAAGTTCACATTCGCAGCGCTGGACTCGATCAACCCCCTACCGTTCCGGTCGAACAACAAGGACGTAAGAACGCGCAAGAAGCCTTCCCCGATATGCAATCAGCACCTACTCAAGAGCAAGCAGACGCTCTAGCTTCCCGAGAAGAAGATCAGCCTTCGAATCAATCTGAATCCCCTCAAGTGGATCGTGCCGAGTCTCCTCGTTCCGCTCCTATCGCAGTCACTCAACCTTCCGTCGACGTCCCTCCTCAAGAATCAATTCCTGGATCAACCGATTCGATCGCACGTCGTTCTCCTTCTCCCGTCCCCCTCGCCGAAACCGTTTCAGATCCTCGCGAACCTACTCCTGAACGCCTCTCACCTGTTCCCAATTCTCCTATCGTCGCTCCTCACGCAGACGCTGGAGCGAAGGAAGGGCTCTCTCGACCCACTTCGCCCTCTGCCGATCCTTCTCACCTGCGTTCACCTCCTTTACAAGACGACAACTCTCCTCCACCATCTCGCTCCCTCTCTCCAGAACCGCTTCCTCCAGCAGCAGCCTCGGCAGAATCGACCCACCCAGAACCAGAATCGAAACCTCCAAGTTCCCCCGTTCCTCATGCAACTTCGAACTCGACTTCTTCGAAGCCTTTACCCAAACCCTCCTCTTCCACCTCGACACCTCGGGAATCTACCTCTCCATCTCAGACCCGAACCCGCACTGTTTCGCCCACAACCCAAAAAGTCTCGCCAACTTCATCTCGCAAACCCGCTTCCTCTTCTTCCACCTCGCCATCTCAATCTCGACCTTCCACTTCGACTTCCCCTACTTCTTCTCGTTCCCTCTTGACTCCGACAGCTTCCTCACTCGCCAAAGCACGACCACGAGTCAATTCTACCTCCTCGAACTCGTCGAATACTTCGCCAACTCGTACTCGTTCGAAACCTTCCTCTCCTAGTTCGAGTCGAATGTCACCTTCGAACTCGAGGTCGGGTTCGGCTGGAGGAGCGAGTGAGGGGATGAAACGAAGTTCAAGTGCCCAGAGCAGCGATTCATCGAAAGTCTCGGCTCTGAGCGGCGCTTCGAGCAAAGCAGGAGGGGCGAATGAGAGGAGTGGGAAACCTGCGGGAGTCATGATGGCAAAGAGAGGCAGAATTGGATTGGCTGGTGCTGGTGCTGCTCGACCAGCCACGACAGGAGCGGGAGGAAACTCGGGAGTAGACGGAGACGCAGAATCCCAACAGCCCTCTTCCTCTTCTTCCACCTCGACGCATTCTGAGAAGCCTCTCCCTTCTCTACCGCCTCCTTCTTCTCCCTCTTCTCCAAATCCGAATGGAGCCTCGTCTCCTCCGCCGCCTGAAGAAGCAAAGGAGAACGAAGTAGACCTCGACTCGATTCCTGTATTCGACCCTTCCAAGTTCGGAGCTGGCAGGCCTCATGGGAGAATTCCAATTCCGATGGAGATGGGGAAGGATCCGGAGACGGGCGAGGAGAGAATGATGGCTAAACAGCTGGAGAAAGAGTAGGAAGGAAGTGAGGAGGGAGTGGGATGTTTGTTCGGTTTGGCTGATTCAGTAGTACATCTTTAGTTGGAAACTTCGCTTCTCACTCTCACTGTGAGCCGAGACTCACTAGGTTACCCTTCGAAGTGTGAGCTAATGATCACGAGTTGAGCAGGAAAGTCGTTCTCCGCCGAAAACTTCTCCTTCTTCGCCGGTCGATTCAATGCTATCTTTGCTTCGCAGTCAAGTAGCGGTGCTCTTCGATTCAGGACTTCTCACCCGCTTCTAACCCTTTCAGTAGAAATCTGAAAGAGGCGGTGTCCGATCATTCGCAATTTCCCTCTCGTTCCCCTTTCGCTACTGGCATCTCCGGTTCTCTGACTTTCGACTCCTTTTCTACACGTCGATGACTTTGCTTCTCTCTTCTCTACCGCTCTTTGGCTCTCCTTCTCACGAACACTCCAAACGCCCACGAATTCTTCACCCAGAATGCATCGACTCTTCGATTCAGCGTTGACTCTCGCATTCTTCGCCATATTCTCTTCGCTCGTCAAAGCTCGATCTATGACAGAGAGGGTCGTTGTCAGGGTACGTACACGTCGGATCTCGCGGGTAACGTGGAACTGACACGAAGCGATATCTCGCTTTTCGCACAGAACATTCACTCTCACAACGACTGTGAGTCGCTCGCAGTTTCTCCTATCGTCGCTCAACATCTCCTAGAGACTCACTGAACCGCTTTGCCTCGCAGATACGAGGAACCTCCCCTTCTTCGACGCTCTCGAAGCAGGAGTCACATCTTTCGAAGCCGACATCTACATCGCTCAGAGGGAAGACTTTGTCGATCTCGCAGTGAGTCTCGCTTCTTCTCATCATCTGTGACCTCTCTCCGTGCTCGGCTGACTCGTCCCTCGCGCACAGATCAGTCACAAATCGCCTCCTTTCAGACACCATCAATCTCTCAAGACTGTGTATCTCGGTAAGTTGAAAGGACCACAGGCGTTGACGAAACGAGTCAGAGGACTGACCTGCTTTGGCTCGATAGATCCCCTCAAAACCCTGCTCGAAAAGGCCAACTCTCGCGATGACAATTCAAGTGCAGATTCGTTTAGGTAAGCCTGATTCTGACTTTGTTCTCTTCTCGATTCTATCCTCCTTTGGCTGAGTCTTGCTCGTTGTACGCAAACGCAGAGGTCTCTACGACAACGCGCCGTCGACGTCTATCCAACTTCTGCTCGATTACAAAATCGCAGGTCAATACCTGCATCCGATCGTAATCGACTATCTATCGAATCTACGGGCCCGGAGCCTCCTGACGACTTACGACGCTGTGACGGATAAGCTTACGCATCGACCGATCACAGTCGTTTGCTCCGGACGATGTCTTCTCGAGGACGTTCTCGGTCAGCAGCCTCGAGACATCTTCTTCGATGCCCCCCTCGACAAGCTCGACTCCTTCCAGTACGGTCCTGAAGTCTCTCCTCTGGCCAGCGCGAGCCTAAAGAAGCTGTTCGGCAGTTGGGGTAGTGGGGATCTGAACGAAGGGAGGATGAAGAAGATTCGACCAATGCTCGAATCCGCAAACATGCGAGGGATCAAGACGAGATTCTATGACGGTCCTACGTATGTTCCCACATCTACTCTTTCCCAAGTCCTGGAATTGGCTCGCTCACTCCATCGTCATGTTTTCCAAATCGCTATAGCTGGCCACCATGCGTTCGCAACGCTGTGTGGAAGAAGCTCAAACAGTCAGGTGTCTATTTTATGAATGTGGATGATCTGAAAGCGGGAATACGAGTCGAGGACAACCCGGAATCGTGCATCGGAATCGGCCTCTGTCGACTTTGGCTCGCTTTCCAGATCTTGGCGCCAACCGCCATCGGTCTAGTCGGCTTAAGGTGGATGCTGGACGCTCGTAGACGAGTCAAACTGATGAGAATGGTTCGACGAAATCAATGAACGTAATGAATTTGAGCTTGCAAACTTTCGTGTACCGATCAGCGCGCTACCGCTCCTACGGCCTACGCAGTTCTTTCACAGCTTTGATAGCGTCACGAGACCGCCTGCGAAGCTGTATCAGCTCCGAAACTCTACCTTCGCAGCTTTCTTATCGCAGCTCGCAGGCAGACCGGGACCCTCGCGCTTCTTGCGCTTCTCTTCCTCCTTTTCCCATCTCTCCCTCAATGTCAAACCACTTCGAAATCACCTTGAATGGCGTCACGGAAGACCTTGAGATGAAGCAGAGACCCCCTTCGCTCGTCGACTTTCTGGACTCGATTAAAAGCGAGCTCTTCGTTTCGACCTCTACACGGTTCAGTAGAATCAACTCCTTCGAATATCTCCATCGTAATGAGGACCATCCGGATTATATGGAGTTGGTGAGCGGCTCGACGGATTACGATCTTTTCCTCGAGTACCTCGACGAAGACGACGGAGCGATTATCGTGGAATTGATCGTCGATCCCAAGGCTCCCCAGCAGTACAAGGAGGCAGGATCAGAGAGTCAACAGAAGGAGGAAGAGTCTGATGAGACGAAGGACTTGATGGAAAAGGTCAAGAAAGCTTTGGAGAACGATCACTCGCTTGCTGAAAAGCTGAAGGGGATTGTTCACGAGGTTTGTGGTCCTCATCCTCCTGATCACCATCGAGGACACGGCGAGAGGGGTAGAGGAAGGGGAAGAGGAAGGGGCAGTCACAGGGGAGAAGGCAGAAGACCTCCTTTCGAACATGGTCCTTTCCCTCCTCCTCGCCATCGTCACGACCATCGCAGCGACGACGACGAAGGACCTCACCCCCGTAAGTCACGCTTCACGTCCCTCAAAACTCGAATGGACTGACATCTCGCTTCTTCGTCTCCCGATAGCTTGCCCTCCTTTTGATCACCCTGCTTCGCCTCCCTATCATGGACGATTCCCTCACTTTCATACGTCTTCCCACCATGCCTTCCCTCCTTCTCCTCACCCGAGCTGGAACGTTGATCGAGTGATTTACGAATCTTGGACGTCTACTTTCCCTTCTCCGCCGTCTCATTTCGGCCCACCTCCTCCACCTCATCACCACCATCATCACGGGCCCTTTCACCATCGACCAGAGAGCGGCAGATTCCCTCGTCACTATCCCGCTCCCCGACCTCGTTTCGAACGAGAAGTTACATCTCAAGAATTCCCTCCCTTTGGACCTCCTCCTCACGCACGCTTCCATCATTCCCCTCGACCTCCTCTCGAGCGTATTCCATCCCACGAAGACGACCATCGAGCGATTCCTGGAGAATTCTCTGGTCGTGAACACTCTCAAGCTTGCTGTCCTCCTCCTCGCGCACCTTCTGACCACCATCGAGGACACGAAGCATCGGGCGCTGAGGATTGGGAAGTCGATTTCGAAGAGTTGAGCGTTCGTTGAATTCCGAGGACGAGATTTGTCGGCCCTGTTCCCTCTCTCGCTTTGCTGTGTCTCAATCCCCCGTTGCTTCATATTTCGTTCTCCCTGCACTTTGTTCAGTAAACTGCTTCGTTTGTATTCTACAGTCTGTAAATTGGAATCCCCTTGTATCACTAAACCTTTCTCAGAGACTTGCGAGAATTCTATAGAACGAAATCGGGAAGCACCGAAGCGAGCAAAGCTGGCTGATCCCGTTACTTCCTCCACTCCAATCTTATCTATAGTCTTCTTGCCCTCAGCGTCGGAGAGCGAAAAAGATCGGTGAGTACTCGAGATGACCGCGCAAAGTGAATGGAAAGAGGCAACGAGAGTTTTGTACATTGTCGGCATGGGAGTGGAGAGGGATACGAGGATGGTATATATGAGATTAGGCAAGAGGGGAGATGAGCCTGTCGAGCGAGAGAGTGAGTTCGAGATGAGCGAGGGAGAGAGCAAGAGAGTCCTTTACCTGACGAGAGGAGGTCTAGGGTTTGAAGTGCTCCATCCAACGTAGAGGATCAAAGGTACCCATCCATAGTGCACGACAGTCTATACGGAAAACATCGAGATGAACAAGTCGATTCGAGAGAGAGGAAGTTGATCAGAAGAGCGTAGACGTACCTTTGCGAATTCTACACCTTTGGCGAAACGTTCTTTATTATCATCCGAGAGCATAATTGGTAGTTTGATTGATCGGAGTGAGGAGTAGAGAGAGAGCCTCGCCAAATGATGAGAATTTTAGAAATCATTCCTTTACCAACAACCAAACCCCACCTACTCTGACGAGCAACTATAGAACATTCTAGTACAGCTCAAGACTTCTAACAACACCACACACAACTAAGGAAGAGTTAGCGAGTCATGTTTGCCGCTCGATCGACTTCTCTCTTATTCTCCCGCAGAATCCCTACTACAAACCTCACCAATGCCTCTGTACGACACCTGAGATCAACTAGCAAGAACATCCCTCCCAGCTCTCCTACTCCCGATGCTGCCCCCGAACCTACTCCCTCTTCCTCCTCTTCCTCTACTACTTCACCTCTCACTCAAGGCGAACAAACCCCCTCGTCCAGCGACTTGCCTCCTCTCGAATCACAACCTACTCAAACTCCCACATCAGCCGAACCACCAACAGAAGGAGCGAGTCAAGTTCCCCCTCCTCCTCCCCAAAAGCCAGTCGATGCATTAGCGACCAGGTCTACTTCAATCGCAGAAGCTTTCCTCGATTTACATCCCGACGTACAACCTCGATCAGAAGAATCGAAATTCGGAGATCGAACGGGAGCGAAAGCACAAGGTGCATCGAAATCATCCGTCGAAAGGAAACGACAGAATTTGACGAGGTCCGCCATCATCGGTACTCTGCTTGGAGTGGGTTATTACGGATACGAGTGGGGTAAAGAGTGGGAGAGTGATGATGAGAGGAAGAAGTTTGCTGCGAGGAGTGATGATAAAGATGCGGTTGAGATGGCGGAGAAATCGGGATGGGAAGGATTCATTGGAAGGCTTAGGTTGAGAGGTGCAGATCAACTCGATGTACGTTCACGGTTCTCCAGCACGGCATGGTGAGATGCTGATCGTGTGCGGCTGCCATGATGTACAGTACCTCAACAAACCTGCATGGGATCCTCTCATTCCTGACCCCCTTCCTGAGCCTCACTATCGACCTTACACTCTCGTTATCGATCTCGACGATATGTTGATTCACTCCTCATGGGATGTAAGTTGGATTCACTTCCTCAGACCTCGCTTTTATCGGCACTGACGTTCTCAACGAGGATCGGAGTTTACAGATTGAACACGGTTGGAGAACTGCGAAGCGACCTGGAGTCGACTACTTCCTCGCTTACATGTCTCAGTTCTACGAAATCGTTCTCTTCACTACTCAACCCGCATACGTAAGTTTCCATCTTTCCCATTTCCTCGCATGCTCGTGTACTCACGCTGCTTTGTTTCATCCAGACTGCCGCACCCATTGTCGAGAAACTCGATCCCTACGGCGCTTACATCCCGTGGAAGCTCTTCCGAGATGCGACTCGATTCAAGAACAAGCAATTGATCAAAGATCTTTCCTACCTCAACCGACCTCTCGAACGTACCATCATTCTCGACACCGACGCATCTCACTTCCAACTCCAACCCGAGAACGGTATCCAACTGAAACCTTGGCATGGAACGAAAGGGGACGAAACTAGTAAAGAGTTGATTTCGATGATTCCGTTCCTCGAGGCTCTCGCTGTCAAAGGTGTCAAGGATGTGAGACCCGTCATCAAGTATTACGAGGGTAAACATATCCCTACTGCTTATTACGAGGCAGAGTTGAGGGCGAAGAGAGAGTTGGAGACCAAGTGGGAAACACAAAAGACCGATAATAGTTTGAAAGGATGGGTTACTTCACTCTTTGGTGGACTCACGAAGGTACGCCCCTCCTTCTCTTCTCACTCCCTTGATTGGAAAATGTGTTGACGATGAGGGCGAACAGACTACCATGAGAGATTCAGTTCCCGAAACGGACGTCGAGAAAGTTCGTAAATCGGCACAGAAACTTTACCTCGAAGAGCAAAAGTACTGGAAGGACAACGAAGAGTTGATCAACAAACAGATTGAAGAGGACAAGCAAAGACAAATGGCCGAGTAAGCGCTTCTCCTCTCATTCTGTTTTCTTTCTCGAGCGAGACATTGACCCGTTGCTTCGATTCGACAGGATGAAATCTAGTTTGTTGGGAATGGTTGGATTGGTACCACCTACTTCTGCCCCACAAGCGACTGATCCGGTAACGCCGAACGCTGGTAACCCTCCCGCTTCTCAGTAAAATTGTAATTCTCTCTCTCTTTGCAAATACATGTTTATCAAGGATACCCAAATTACTCCACTCTCTCTCTCTATGCAATTGGCTTGATTCAATGCTGGAACTAGTCTCGTCGAGGAGCTGAGATGAGAAACGAGAGTCGCCTGTCTGACGACCGAAATTGCGAGAAGTAGCTGGTCAATCACGCTCTGCCTTTCGTCTTTCGATGGACAGAGGGTCACTCTTTCAAGCTCGTAAGCAGTGCTACATTCGCGGATTTCGCTTCTGTCTGTCATGAGCGGAGTAGTAACGGCTATAGATTATCGAAACGAAAGAAGCATTCCGCTTTTGGCTTTGACCCCTTCTCGAGCGATATACCGTGTAACAATGGAGCTAGTGGGTCCGTAGCGCGATGAGGGAGCGCTCTCGAGGAAGTACGTACGAGGCTGGTTTGTTGTTTTTGCGAAAAATCGGACCAAAGTGATGAAAAGTGTGATCTCGTTCACTCCACCTCCAAGCTCGCTCTACTATGCAGCACCGCCGCCTGTGGTCTCATATCAGTACGAACCATGTGGAAAGGAGAAATGATCGACGAGGCTAATGCGAAAAGCGAACCCAAAAAGCTCGATTTCATTTTCCCATCACATTTCATCGCAAGCCCTCATTCCTCGACCTCAGCTCGCCTCACTTCTCGAACACTCTCCTTTTCTACTCAGATAAGAGATGGCTGACCCTCTCCGTACAAAATCCGCTCTTCCTTTCTCTTTCTCTTCTTCTTTCTTCACTTTCACTTCTTCACTTCTCTCGCTCCACCACACTCTCTCCCACCTCACTTCACTCTCACTACTCTACACCACCTCACTACACTGCTCTATCACCTCGACGATGCCTTCTATCACAAGCTTCCTCTGGTCTCTCGTCGGTCTCAACACTTCGAAACGAGCCGTTCGTCTTCACTCTCTCTCTCCTCTCTCCCTCCCTCAACAAAGACTGACTCACTTCTCCGCCATTCACAGACACCTGCTCTCATCTCCAACATCGTCGACAAAGCTCCCGTAGCTTCAACTCACGATCGTTCTTCCTACTCTGCTCCTCCTCTTCGTTCTCCTCAACTCGCTTTCAAATCCAAACTCTTCATCGATCACCCGACACGATACGTCTCATTCTCCGAACTCATCCGTGGCCTCACTCCTCCTACCGAGATTCAAGTTCAAGAACTCGAGTCGATCGAAGCTGAGGGAACGATCATCTCAATTCTTCCCGCTCAGGATGAGATCGAACGACGAGTAAGCCTCACATTTCTCCTCTTCCCCCATCCCCTAGACGCTATGCTGACGTTCGAATGTTCTAATCTACAGCTCCTTCAATCGCTCGCACTCAATTCCGCCTTGACCTCTCTACTTCGCGAGCCCGATCTGCCTACTCACGTCGCCACTCCCGACGAGTTACCTCTCTTCAACAACCGACACCGACGTGGTCCCTCTCTCGAACAAATCAAGGAGGTCAAACTCGAACATGCCAACAGTCCAATCGACAAACGAAACTTTTTGGTTCATGATGCTTACGATCGATACTTTATGGCTTTGAATGGCATGTACTTCAAAGAATATCGTCACCTCTATTAGTTACTACTCCTTTCCTTTATCCTTATTACTACCCTTTAGACGCCGAGAGCTTTGTTTTTAGATTCTCAATTGTTGTTGTATTCCGAATCTACCTCTTCCTACTTAGACCTCTTCTCGACGAGCATCTGATTCTTCGAGAGTATCGCGGAAATCCTCCGCCTGTTGGAGCGAGAGATCGAAAGAAGACAGACAGTGACCGCTGAGTTCGCAACAAAACCCAAGCTCATAATCTCTCTCAGAAGCGTCAAAACCCACCGCTGCGCGCTCTAGAATAGAGGCAGATGAAAGCACAGGAACTGATTGAACTAAAGAAGAATACAGAAGTCTATTGAATACAGAGAGTGTTTTCTTGTTTCTTGACAACACGGCGTTCATTCGCTCGCCCTCCTGCGTCCCTCCTCATTACTCACACCAGCTTCTCCCCTGATCTCGACTTCTCCATCTCCTCTTCCTCCTTCCTAAGCCTAAGTAAGCCAAACCAAGAATCGATACTGAAAAATCGTCTGCTTCTCTAACCGTGTCCAACAAATTGATACTATTCATCTCGCGATGACTCGATCAGCCCGATACTCCAGGCAAGAGAGATTTGGTGAGGAAGGGACTTACGAGTACAGATCTGACCAAGCCCGATAAAGCTTGAGGATTACTCTGATAAGTGCTCATGACCATACTCAATCCGACTCTGTTTTCTCAATTTCCCGTCAGTACCTATTCCCAGTATTCCAGGAAGAAAGCTGAGGTGGAGGGACGTACGATGTGAGGAGAACTTCTCCACCAGGTACGAAAGGAACGTAGGATTTCGAACGGAGAATCGACCAAACCGACTCGAGTCCCCTCGGAAGAACATACCTGAGCGACGAGTAGCAAGGCAATCAGCGAGTGTACAGTGAGATTCAGAGATAGGAGACAGAGAGACAAACATGGCTAATTCTCGTCTTCGTTTCTTCTCCTCAATGAACAAACTCAAACATGTTGCGAAACCTATTCTCCCGTCATCTCTCAATTAACTTAGGCACGATCGATGAGAGAGGGATTGAGTAAGTACTCACCAGAGAACCAGTAGTAACTCTTATGTAGAACGATCTTCATCACCCAATCAGGCCATTTCCCGAGGTAGTTGTTGTAGAGGTGTCGTTGAAAACAAACGAGGGATTGGAAAATGACTACGAAAGTCGCAAGGAAAGAGGAGGAACGGAGAGTACCGAGAAACGCTTTCGTGATTACGCTTTGAGGACTAAGATTTCGCAATGAGCCGTCAGTAAGTTGGAGAGTGCTATGAGTAGAGCCGGACGAGGTTGCTCACTCTCGAAGGAACACTTTGTTTCGTAGTATGATTGGAGGAATCAAGTGAAGTCCTGCATAGACGGGTGCGATCCATCTGTACATCTTTACTCTTTCCTTCAGTCGAGACCTCGAACAAACTGAGCAGGAATGAGACGCACCTGAAGACGACTTGCCAACGATCGATCGCTGTACTTCTACAGCTATCCATCCAAGGATGCACAACATAACAAGGAGCGAAAGGTGGACCGAATTCTCCCTTTTCCGCGTTCTGCGCGTACGCCTCGATCAACGCAGCGTTCTGTCCAGTTGCTCCTCTACCCCAATCCAGAGTCTTGCGTGCGATCGAAGGATCGAATACTCCCGTTCGAGACGCAGAGAGGTTGACGGGGAGACAAGGTTCGGAAACTTTCGAGGCGTTCGTGATCCACCTTCGATAACCGGACGGTAAAGCTTCAGGAGCCATCTATCTCTCTCGTTCAATTGATTCGTTCAGCTATGTTGTGCTCTGCAAGAGAAAGGGAGGGTTCAGACTTACCAGCCAACTAAACATGATATTTGCGCAACTCAATCCAAAGACCCAAACACTGACATTCTTGATCGGGATCTTCCCTCGACTCTTCAACACGTTGTACCTCCCCTGCAATCCTCTCACCAACAATTGTTGCCCGAGGGTGATACGTCGAGATTTCTTTTCCGCGAGAACTGAGAATCCTGAAACGAATCCTGCTAGAACTGCGTGCCAGTGTTCTTCTTCACCTGCTCCCAAAGGTCCGAAATTGTAGAGACGTAGCGTGTGGAGAGTCCATTTACTAAATGGGAGAGGATCGGGGTTAGCGGAGAGAATAGAGGAGTGCGAGAGGAGAAGACGTACTAGAGGAATGAGAATAGACCAAGCATCGCTCCGAACCTCACTGTATCGGGACCGAAGAGTGCGTTGAGAATCAGCTTGGGAGGGAGACCTCTGTAAAGAGGTCAAGAAAGAAGAGGACGAGCGTCAGTTCGATCCATTTCGCAAGGTCCTGTTCTCTCGACATCAACCTACCTCTTCTTCGTCAATCTGAGGAGCACGACGACGAGATTGACGAGAGCTCGTAAAGTCGAACCGAGGAAGACGGAACCTATACCCCGTCTCAAGCAAGAAATGAGTCTTTCGCAATCCGCCCCAAAATTCGGCGACGAAAGAGAGGTTGGGTTGGGAACTCACGCAAACCGCCTCTCAACGCATGTGCAAACACTTCATCATCACTCTTTGGTCTATACTTTTTCATCTCGCCTCTACTTCCTTTCCTATAAACGACTTGTTTCAACTCTTTCACATCCAATTCTTTCAAATTCTTGAAACTGAGATTCTTTCTCAATTTCCCTGCACTTTCGGATAAGCCTGGGGTAGCCAAAGGTTCTGGAGAGTTTGATCTCGTTGATGTAGGAGAGTGTATGGTTTGAGTTGGAGGTGAAGATGAATTGCCGGTTAGATTGGAAGAAGCGGTGAGGGGAAGAGGGGTATCACTGAATCGGGCTTTGCGTCGAGGTGAAGAAGGTGTAGAAGGTGGTTGATCACCATCTGTAGTGTATCCCTCTAGTTCTGGCATGGATTCAAAGTGGAGTCGAGAGGTTTAAGAGAAAGGAAGCGAACGGCGAACTTGCTTCCCACTCTCTATCAATCAACAATATGCCACCATCTAGTCAAACATTACGATCAGCATTCCAATCAGCCGCACACCAATGGCCTAAAGACGCCTTACGACCCTCTTTACAATTCAGTCAATCAATCTTGAAAGCGTCTGACAAAATCTTCTTACCTCCCAACGCCACTTCAAAGGAGTACAATGGACCACTGAACGAGTTGAGCAAGGTACAAACTCAAAAGGCAGAGGAAGCGATCAAGAGTTTACATAGATTGATCGAGAATCGCGCACTCAAAGCAGTCAGTTTCTCATCTCTCTCTCTCTCTCCTTTTCCCTTTGAGATCGAGCTGATGAGAGTCATATGCGTAGAACCCAATGACGGAGAGAACTACGAAACCTGCAAGTTTCTCGAAACATTACGTTAGGATTCAAGACGCCATAGATCGGACAGAGAGGGGAGAGGTGTTCAAGAAGAAATGGTTCCCTAATTTCAGGTGGAAATAGAATAGATAGGAATCGGTACTTCTTTTGGGAATGCCATGTATGTAGATCACTCTGTATCCCCACCCCTTTTCGTTTACGTTTTTCGCAATCTTGTTTTTTTCGCAACCCATCATTTCTTTCTGGGACTGATGGCAGACGCAAACAAGGGAGTAGGATTGTGGTATAGGAGAATGCGGGATCGACGAATCGCGAGCTGGGCAAGAGAGGGAGTCGAGGAGTCAAGCGATCGAGGCGAACGAGGAGTTGAGGAGAGGAGAATCCGCTCTTCATCTGACTGTATTCGCGTACACTTAGGCGATCGACTCTGGAGACGCTCACAAGCTGGATGTTGATAGCTGACCTGTAGTCAGAGGCCGACGTGAGACTGATGAGAGGCAGATCGCTCGAATCCTCCGTTGCGAAAGATTTCGCAATGATATTTCGCGTTCTCTACTGTTTCCCCAGCTCGTCTTTCCATCCGAGCATCACAGTGAGTCTCTTGGCGTAGATCTAGAAACAGCCATGTTGGATATTGTGGTCGCGAGCACTTGACGAAAGTGTCGAACTTGCGAAGTTTCACAAAGTTCTGCTTCCTTTCTTTCACTTCACCTTCCCCAACCCACGCTCGAAGGATGGAGAAGAAATCTGCCTACCTTCCCGTGCCCTCTCCTCGACCCGCCGCTCCTCCCAAACGCAACAAGAGATACCTTATACTCCCGATCTTACTATCTCTCCTCGCTCTCTTTCACCTCTCGAGATCACAACTACTCTTTCCGAATCAATTATCGAACCAGCTACCTTTCACCTCATGGGATCTGGAGGAGCTAGCAGGTGAAAATGGGAGAGGAGAGGAGGCGTCATCGAATCAAGTTTGGGAGGGAGATAGAGCACCGAGGATTGCAGTCATCGGTGCAGGAGCAGGAGGTAAGCTCGTCAACTCTCTCCTCAAGCTGGTCTTACGAGATCCTTTCCTCCCCCTTCTCTTCCCTTCTTCCCCACCTCCTCGCATTTCCCACCTTCTCTCCTCTCTTCCCTTTTCAATCAGCTGCCGTAATTCAATAGACTGAAACTCGTCGATCTCCCGCGTTCGCAGGTTCCTCCGCTCTCTACTTCCTGAAATTCTTCTCCTCTCTCACCTCTCGCAACCTCTCGACCTCCATAACACTCTACGAATCTTCCCCTTACATCGGTGGGCGCTCGACAGTCCTCTATCCCTGGCTCTCAGACCCTTACAATCCCTCTTCATACGCCGAAGAATCCCTCGAAGACCCTGTCGAGTTGGGAGCGAGTATCTTTGTCGAGGCAAATGAGAACTTGCAGAAAGCTGTGAGGGAGTTTGGGTTGGAATTGGAAGAGTACTCGGGTGGGGAACAAGGGGAGACGGGTGTTTGGGATGGTGAGAGGTTCGTGTTTCGGGAGAAAGGGAATGGTGGTGGTTGGTGGTCGAAAGCTAAACTACTTTGGAGGTTCGCATTCTAACTCTTTTCTCTGGATTTTCCAACGTAATTGAGCTAAAGTAGGTATGGTCGGTACAGGTATGGTAGATCACCTTTCAAAGTGAAAAATCTGGTCAAAACCACCGTCGATTCGTTCCTCTCCCTCTATTCCCGATCCTTCGTTTCCTCTCCTTTATCGCCCTTCACTTCCTACGCCAACTTTTCTACTTCCTTCAACCTCCTTCCTCCAGCTCAACAATACGCCTCGGATTTCTTCGCTCAAGAGGGAGTCAGTGAATTGCTCACGAACGAATTGATTTCAGCTGGTACTCAAGTCAATTATGGAACTCCGATCAATGAGATTCATGGATTGGGCGCATTAGTGAGTTTGGCAGCGAACGGTGCGGTCAGCGTTAAAGGAGGGAACAAGAGGATCTTCGAGGAGTTTGTGCTTAGGAGTGGAGCGGATATTAGATTGGAGACGAAAGTGAAGGAGATCTTGAAATTGGATGGAGATGAGAAAAAAAGAGAGAAGGGCTCGAATCAGGGTAGAGCGAAATGGGTAATCAAGACTTCAGATGGAAAAGGAGGTGGAGTTTACGATGTGAGTTTTGCCCAAACTGTTTCTCTCCTCCGATCTCGCAGACAGCTCACTCTCCTCTTGCAGGCTGTGATCATGGCCGCACCTTTCCACCAAACGGGTATCTCGATCCCTCAACTCGCATCGTCCCACATTCCACCTCCTCAACCATACGTCAAACTCTACATCACGATCCTCCTCACAAACGCTACTCACCCCTTGCCCTCCTACTTCTCTCTGAAAGACAACTCAAACGTCCCCAACTCGATCTTTTCGACATTCACTACGAAACAATCTTCGAATGAAACGAGGAAACCAAGCTTTAATTCTTTGAACTACCTCAAACCTCTCCGTTGGGAACTAGGATTCCCTTACGATCCAACAAACTCTACAGTTCATGTCGTCAAGATATTCTCTTCGACCTCGTTACTGCCGAATACGACGAACGAATTGAATGATTTGTTTGGGGAAGGGAATGTGTTGAGGGTGATTGAGAAGGAGTGGTTGAGTTACCCGAAACTGAGTCCAATTGTTGATGCTGAGAAGGAACTGGCGAGGGTCAAATTGGATGAAGGGCTCTATTATGTCAACGGAATGGAGAGGTTGATTTCGACGATGGAAACCGAGGTACGTCTCGTAGTCTCTGCACTTCTCTCTCTGTCCGATAGATACTGATGCTTGGGATCGATGAGACGTACAGACAGTGAGCTCTTACAACGTTGTCAGCCTGATTATGAGGGAGTTTTTCGGGTACAAGCCAGTCATGAGTTGGGCTGAATGGGGCAAACACTGAGCCGTTGTATATGGCGTCAGGTGGATTGCGAGAAGCGATCTTGTAGAGTAATCTGTCCACTTGCTGTTTTTAGTTTCGTCTCCAGTTCTTCGCAATCTCATCGTTTCAGAATCTTGCTCTTTGACTCCACGAGCATCTCACAGCTTCTATTCACCTTCGTCCACTTCGCGGGCACTGATGAGAATGGAAGACTCTGTCAAAAAGTGAGAACGATGGATGATTTGGGCACGATTTGGGCAAACCACTCGTCTCGCTTTAAGAATTTCGACGATACTCACGCATTTCCTGCTTCTCACAACGTTCTTGCTGTCACCAGCCACTAAGAGATAAGCGAGCTTGGAGAAACCGACTCGAGAGTTTGCGACGTCGAAGCTGTCGATCGGAAATAGACGAAAAGTCAGCTCAACCCCTTTGAATAGACGTGAATGACTGTGACTTGCGTCGAGTAGACACTGCTCAGGAGCTGAGTGGGAGCAGTGCGAGTACGATCGACGAAGTAGACAGCCGTTCGTGCTCGAGCTGAACGGAGCGGTGAAGAAGTATTGAACTTCGCAGGCTGCATCCGGTTTCTCCAATTTCTGAACTACAATAACTTGCCAACGCACTCACATTGACGACAGGAGATACTCATCGACGTGCTCAGCGTCAAAGTCGAATAGAGAGTGAACCAAATGAACCAAGAGTACCGTTCGCACCGACGATCGATCATAGCTTTTCCTTCGCTTTCGCTCTGTCTTCGTCGCTAGAAGACAATGGCTCTCGACACGAGATTCAAAGAGCCTGACACATTATAATGGAGAGTGTAGTCGAAAATGTCGGAACGAGGAGTTGAAGAGGGCGCGAAAAGGGCAAAGTGGGCTGAAGTGGGCTGAGATGGGCAACTCGCTCTCTTCATTTCGAGAATTTCGACGAGACTGACCGCTCTGCTTCGTCTCGGAGCGCTGAGACTGTCCTCCTCGTTCGAAGGAAGCGACTCTCCTCTCGACTTCCTTCAAAATTTCCGAGATCTGTGAGTGAGGGCGACTGAAATTTATGAGGGTCCCTGCAAAACTTGAATCACAAGTTCTCGAATTTCCAGTTCGAGTACTCGGCGGATCGTGCACTCTGCGATATTCAGCTCAGACGAGCGTCGTGAGAGTGTCATTGAATCGGAAATCGCCGAACTTGCGAAAGTCGACTTGGCTCGTCTTTCGCAAAATCAGTCTCTCTCGTAGCTCAATCGTGATTAGCTTTTGTGAGCTACATGTCTTTACTTGGAGCTTGCAAGCGTAGGTAGTGGAAGCGCCGGTAGCAAGGCCGAGCAGACGAAGAAAGTGAAGTCGAAGACGTTTCCCAGAGAATGCGAGAAGCAACGTCGACGCCTCTCCCTCGGGACTGTTCCGGCTTGCTGTACGCGTGAGACAAAACAACCTACACTCTACTGACAGATGACCGCCTTCAAGATAGAGAATTGCTGAGTACTGATCGCCTGTCTTCAAGAGTTTGAGCTCAAGATTCGCACTTCGAGAGACAAGGTCGTTAATCCAAGACGAAGAGCGGTAGAACGGCGAGCGAGCGATGTGGACAATTGGATGCGAGAGATCCAGACTTGTCGTCGATACATTGAAGTGCTTGCGAGACCGAGCGAGAGTTTCGTTTGATCCGAAGGTAGTTGAGCATAATCGCAGCACATCGTCCAAAAAATGTCAGTAGTATGTTCTCATCTATCGGTAAGTCGTATCCGGATCCCTTCAATCCACCTACTCCCCGAGTCCGCTCCTCGTCCATTCAACAAACGAGATTTCGCTCTTCTCTTCCCAAAACTAGCCTGACCGATTCCTGGTAGCATCGAATCGAGCACGTGTATACCCTAGGGTTCCTGAACTGATATAAGTTGAGAATTAAGAGACGATTCGCTCGCTCTCCTTGTAATCCTTTGCCTTTATGTTGTCCTTTAGACTATGATGAGCCAGCGAGAGGAAGAGACGAGTTGACTTACGGGGGAAAGCGGAGGAGAAGTGAAGAGAAGGGCAAGAAGAGAGTAAAGTTCGCAAAAATGGAGTCGATGCTCTCTCGCTGTAGTGATCACTCGTCACTCGCTGAATGACTCGCTCGCTCGAGTAGTGAATATATCCGAGGACTACTCCCAAACAGCGATCGAGGAGTGGTTGCAAGTAAGCAGGAAGAACGGGGGAAATTAAACATGATTACGAAAAGAAACCTTAGTGCGACCGACGTAAGAAGAGACAAAAGAAACTATAAGGAGACAGAGAGAATAGAGTCCATTATCATCGTCTCAAAGCATTCCGACCCCTCGCGAAACTATCAGGATCAGCTAATCCTTCGTAAGCATCTCCTCCTCCTCCTCTCTGATCGTTGAAATATCCTTCTCTCTCGCTTCGTGGATCGAAAGCTCGTGGTATCGGGGTTGCGCTACCTGGAGTGCCAGCTGTATGGTAGGAGTCGAAACCGGTTGCGGTAGTAGCGACGGATGGAGAGGGATTGTAAGCTGGTCGTTGAGCCGTACGAGGAGGACCTTCATCTCCCATCTATGAGGAAGCATTACGATGGAGTCAGCTACTGAGGAAGGAGTTCAAGACAAAGAGATAGAGAGAAAGGAAGTAAGGAAAGAGAAGGGAACGATTCGAACGTACAGGTTCCGGTAGAGTTCCCATTGGAGCAGTCATTCTCGGCACACCTTGACCTCCTCCTACACCTCCACCGCCGTTCATAGGGATCGCTGCTGAGTGAGGAGTAGAAGGATTCCCCATTGGCGAATCGAGAACACTCGGTTCAGTACTCGCGTTGTAATTCGCCATTGGATGCTGAGCTTGTGCTTGCTGATGTTGCTGCTGTACGTGAGGCGGGGGAGTCGAAGATGGATGAGGCGGTTGACCCATCACGAGAATCTAAGAGAGGAGGGAGAGCAGTGAGCAACCAGTTTCAGAGTAAAGGGGAGAAAGAAGAGCTAACGGTGTTGCCTTCGGGGTCCGTCGCATCTGCGCAAGAGGCTCCGAGCTATCAGGTCCACGTTCAGAGTCAGATAGTCTGAGGCACGTAACGCACAGTAAGTTCCTTGAGGTGGTAGATTTCCTCCTCCCCCTCCTTCTCCAATCCCATGACCCATCCTCGTACTCCCTCTCCTCGTCTTCTCAGTCCATCCAGAGTATACTGATCCGTCATCCCGCAATAAAGCAGCATCATGTTTCCTTCGTAAGTAGATGAGGAGCAAGGCGAGCACGATTATCAAAGCGAGGCCTCCGAGAACTCCTCCGATAATAGCTGTGCGAGAGAGATCTGTCGTCAGTAGCCCCTCAGAATGGAACACTGATAGGAAACGCTCAACGCACCTCCTACGGGAGTTGAAGAACCTGAATCCGAATTATTCGAGGTTGGGTTCGCACCATTTGATGCACTTGCAGGATTCCTGTGCGATGGTCGAACATCGAGACATCAGCTTTAAATCCATTGCTCGGAGATCTAGATGTCTATGTCAACGCGACGCACGCAGTATAGCTGAAGCTCGGATCGAGAGAACTCGCAAGACTCAAGATCCCTCTCCTCGAACCAGGATCGTTGTTTCCATAACATTGATCGCTCGAAGATCCGGCGTTGATCAAGGCGTCGGGTGTCGTAGCTAGTGAGTCGCAAGGAAAGCGCGTCAGTAATCGTCGAAAGAGCGCGAGAGGGTAAGGAAGGAGAGCAAAGGAAGAGCGTGAGGACTTACTTTGACGACCGTTCGTTCCACTCGCTCCATCTTGGATAACATCTGTACGACTTTCGTCATTGGATCAGTCGACGATCTCCTGCGAGAAAGGACTGGGAGCAAGCACGATAACGCACAAAACATAGCAGCAACACTCAAACCCGGCGGTAAATCTACCTCACTCTCATCCAGTCAGCTTATCATTCTCGTTGACCACAGAGACAGAAACCGAAAGAAAGGGGAGCTCACCGCAATTCCAAACGAAAGTTCCCTCAGTCCTCTCAGTATACGCATCGGGCAGTGCATAAGTCTCTATAAACTCATTCGTACCGCTCACGAAGAATCCTAGGTATTTCGGACCGAGCGGTGCGGTGTAGACCCATGAAGAGGGAGAACACGAGTAGAGAGGGGGTAGAGTGATTGAGGTTTGGATCTCTGAAGTCGAGTTTGAGGGGGACGCTGAGGGGGAAGTGGAGGTAGTGTTTTGTGCGGCGAGGAGGGATGAGAGGGAGAGAAGAAGGAGGGAGGACCTTGCGAGGGAGAACATGTGTGAGGAAGCTTCGAGGAGGATTCTGAGGTCGATTGAGAACGAGCGAGGAGAGGTGAAGCAATGCCCGAATTGATTGTGTCGTAGCTAGCGTTGGTCGATGTCGATTCGAGGTGAGAGATGAGAGGAGAGAAAGGGAGCTAGCGGCGAACCCGCACCGACTTGATGAATTGAGAAAAGAGCCTGCTGCTTGATCCACTGTCGACTGTGGTGCCTGAAGAAGAAGGACGAATCGAAGTGAGCGAATCTGAGTATACGAGTTAGAGGAGAGAAGGAGAGAAGTAGAGAGGCGTTTGGTGGAAACTTGAGCTGCACCGCGGCACTTCCGAAAGTCCGGTGAAGAGTGGGTCAACCTGAAGACGCTCCCAAGATCAGTAGCGAGAAGGCTGATTGAGCTACTGATACCTCGAGCAGAGACTTGACGAGGCGGAGAGACGGCGAAGAAGGACGAGAAAGGTTGGACAATTGACAATTTGGGTGGGATTTTACATTGAGTACATTGAGAGAGGGGAGTATTCCGACAAATATTGTTGCTACTACTTGTTTGATTAGTGATATAGATAAGAGAGGAGAAGGGGGAGAGGGCCGCGAGATTGTTGCGAATTCTTCATTTTGGAGTTTGTCTCTCGACGATCTTGTTGATGCGTATACATTCTGCTCTCGCTCAATACGTCAGCTCTGAACGACCTTGGGAAGGGAAGGAGAGCGACTGTACCTATCTCTGTTTTAGTCGGGTCGAAAGGTAATTGACAAAAGAACCCTTGTTTGACCAAATGAGCGAAAACTTTTGTGACTTGTTGATCGACTTGAATACATTGTCGTCCATTGGGTTGCGCTGAAGAGTACTGTCCTCCAGCTGTAGCTGTAGGTCGCGATGAAGAGTTGGATGACGTTGATTGAAGTCTACATAACTCCATCTGTACGGCTTCCGAGAGTACCTTTCAGCTATAAAAGGATTAAGCGATACATAGTGAGTGAGTGCGTACGACTGGTGCATCTTTATGAGTCTCGTTGAGAGTGTAAGTTGAATTGGGAGATTGTTGGATGAATGCGGTAATCGGCTGTTGTTCTCGCTCGCTGAGATCGGTGGGAGGGATACGTGGGTCCATTGTTCGTGTATTGAGAGGTGTTTGAGTGGATCAGAAGTGATTGGGAGGAAGGAAAGAGGCGAATTTGATATCTTGATCTTCAACTTCTACATCTCTCTCCTCATTCCCCTCAATCCGAGTACAACCAGATGGCAAGATGAACTGTTTCGTATGCTCAGAATACCTCAATGGAGACGATCAATTCATACAATCCCATCTCAATCGATGTTGGTTCCCTCTCATCTTTCTCAATCCTCCTTCTTTTCCCCTCACTCACCAGACTGAGCTCAAACAGGTCTAGATAGACAAGGTTCCTCTTCCTCTACTGCACGAGCTCGCACACCTCCCCTTTCTTCCCTCTCACAACCTTACACCGCCTCTTCAGAAGACGCAGATCTAGCATTAGCTCTCTCCCTAGCCCACCAGCCTTCTCCTGAGAAAGATCGACAACTCGCCCTCTCCCTCGCACAGCAAGAAAATCACTCAATCACGAGAGAGTCGGATTCAAGTTTGTGTTGTCCTTGTTGTCAGGTTTATTGGGGTGATATTGGATTATCGACGTTGAATGACGAAGGCGATGAGACGGAACGGCAGAGGAAGAGGCATGTTGAGAGATGTTTGGATGCGAGGATGAAATCGGGAGGAGGAGAAGGAGGACATGGGGAATGGGAGATTGACGATGAAGGAGACGACTATGACGGGACAGAAAACAGAGATTCTAGATGGGAGAACGGGAAAGCAGGAGATGTTGAATGGAATGGAGGAGTAGGAACGAAATTCGAAGTTAAAGGAACTCCTCGTATGACTAGCCTTTCTCCCGTTTTTGATCTTGTGCTACCGTGGTCTCGTTCTGACGCTTCTCCCTCACTTTAGATCTACTACCGCTCATCCGCCAAGCGCTACAGAAGTCTCACTTGTCACCTCATGGTCGTACTCAAACCGCTTACTTGGTTTCAAACGAGACTCTTCACATCGGTACAAAGTTCAACGATTGGTCAGCTCTGCCTCTGTCTCAGTCTCACTGCATCTCCTCTGACTGCGAACCTTGTGAATGAGCTCACAGGGGTTGGGGTTGCGGATACAAGAATTTACAAATGTTATTCTCTTCTCTTCGACATTTACCTCAGTGCGACGCACATCTTCGATCACTCCCCGGATCTCCTGCCTCTCAAGGAGAGATCCCAATTCCAACGATACAAGAATTACAGAGGATAATAGAAAACGCTTGGTCGCTCGGTACGCTCTCGCTTTCTCCTCACTCTCTTGTCGTTCACGTTCACTGAGTGTTCGGACTCGAGGGATCTACAGGCTTCGATCCACCTGGTGCTGCACATTTTGGGAGGAAGTTGGTGGGCAGTCGGAAGTGGATTGGGACTACTGAAGTTTACACTGCTCTCACCTATCTCGGCATCAGGCAAGTCGAATTTACTCGCCTCAACGTAACACGGCACTTTCAGCTAACGTAGCGGTGAGGTAAATGACCTGCAGGGCCAAGATTATTGATTTCCCGAAAGTCAAGAAAGGTGACTTGCGAGCTCGAGAGGGAGATGATTTGACCACTCATCAGACTCTTATCGTGCGCTCTTACTCGACTTACTAGTCGTCGTCTTCGAACTGACAGCTAATTCGGACGGATGCGAACGCAGAAATGGATCATTTCCTATTTCTCCACTCCCTCGTCATCTAGCTCTTCCTCCTCCGCTTCCGTTTCACCTCCTCCTTCCACTTCGCCCAAGAATGGATTCACAGCTCTCTTATCTTCCTCGAGCACTTCTCATCCAGTCAAGACTCCCTCAAAGACTCGCAAACAACCGCTTTATCTCCAGCATCAGGGTCATTCGAGGACGATCATTGGGATTGAGAGAATGAAAGGGAGTGGTAGTGGAGGCGAAGGGAAAGGAGACGAATGGTTGTTACTGTTCGATCCAGGAAAGTGAGTCTCGCGTTCTCCTCGTTTCAGGCAGCTTCTAAAGAAAGCTGATCGCTGACGGATGAATGTGTGACCTACAGACCAATAGCAAACGATCTCAAGTCCCTCGTCGCGTCAACCTCGACTCCCTTGTCCGCCTCAGCCTCGCAAGAACCACTCTCGAAAAAGTTCAAACCGAATGGATTTGGACGCCTCTCTTCCAACAAGCAATCTTCGCCTTCTTCAGATGACTGGAAGTTTGGAGATGTATTGAAAGGGTTTAGAGTCAATATGAAGGATCTAAAGAAGAGGGACGAATACCAGGTACGTTTCTCTGTTGCTCGGAACTTCTCTACGAAGCAGCCGGGTTCTGATCAGTGCGTCAACGAATCGACAGATCTTGTATGTCGAGGAAGACGGGGCGCCTTTGGCAGAGATGGAGAGGATGAAAAGGAGGAAAGTTGTTTCACAACTCGCGAAATAAGGAGACTCTGCGCATTCTTCAACAGTATATCCACCACTCACTCAGTTTCTCCGCTTTATTGTACCTCGTTTCGCTTTGGTTTGCCTTCTCCTGTTCTTCGTACTCAATTCGCATTGGTTTTTCCTACTTCTCGTCGCAATATCTACAAATTCCTCTCTCACTCAGTCGCATCTCTCGCAAATGGCCGAGGTCTGTTGAGAAACTGTGTTTGCGATACACTGTGTTTGCGATACGAAAGGTTGAATACATAGAAGACATCGAGAAGGAAACGAGAACTCTATACAGTGTCAAAACTATTTACTAGGCGAGAAGGGAAGAATTAGGTGCTAGAGTCGAAGTAGAATGCGAGTTGCGAAAGGACGAAGAAGAGGAAAGGGGGGGACGTTGCGAATGTAGAGAGGGAAAGGAGAGAGCTCGAAAAGAGTGGTCTACTTGTTATGAGAGATCGGCTTGCCCAACATGGAGAGCATACGGGAAGTTAAGCCTTTACCCTCCTCCTGTTGATGTCCTTTGTCGCCCTCCTCTCTGACCTTTGTCGGACTTCTCGTCATCGAAGAATCTCTTGAAACACTGACTGCAGACTCCGACGCAGATTCTCGACTCATGTGATCCCATTCGTCCGACGAGCTCGCCGTTTTACTCCCCTCTCCCTTTGGCGAGCTTCCCTCGCTCTCCCCTCGTTTCCTCTCCTTCTTCTCGTCCTCCTCTGCGTGAGATTCCTTATCGTTTCTGATGGATCCGGCATCGCTCGAAGCCTCCTTCGCTGAGAGTCGGTCGGCACGGTCGAGGTCCTTTGCGACTGACTTTGCGATATCTCCAGCATCTTCATCCTCGGCATCACTAGACGAGTCGCCGATCTCCTTCTCGACGTCGGTGGGTTTTGGTACGAGCGACTTGGCGTATTCGAGATCTCGGTAGATACATTCGATAGCGCTGGCGACTCCGTCCTCCTATCAATGCAATCGAGAAAGTCAGTATGAGCAAGAAAATGGCAGTCAGAAATGTAAGAGCTTACCTTTCGAATATCTTCTCCTGCTTGTCGAGCACGTTCGATTTGCTTCTCGTCAGTGGTAGCAGTAACGAGTGCTTCAGTCACTTCTTTCGGCTTGAAGTCGTGAATGTGTGTTCCGATACCAAGAGTCTGTACTCGATCGGCGTAGAAATGTTGATCTCCGAAGAATGGCCGGATGATAGTAGGGAGACCGGCTAGTGAAGAAGAGCGAGTTCAGTCAGAGAAGAGTGAGACTAAGGGACGAGAGCGAGAACATACCTCTCAAACTAGCTCCAGTAGTTCCAGCACCTCCGTGATGCACTGCAGCATCGATACGAGTGAAAAGCCAATCGTGAGGAATAGACTTGACGTTGTAGATGAAAGGTCGATCGAGCAATTCAGATTGTTCTTTCTCCTTCTTCTCCGATGCCTTCTTCTGTTCCTCCGAGTCGTCCTTCGATCCAGCTCGGTCCGACCATCCCTTTGCAACGATGGCGTAGACGTCCGCTTGCTCGACTGCTTGAGAGATAACTCGAGTCATTTCGACGGGATCAGGAATGATGATTGAACCGAATCCGATGAAGACGATCTTCTTGTTCTTCTCTTTCGCTTCATCCATCCACTCGAGGAGATCCTTCGGTGGCTCCCACTTGTCGCCAGAGTTTGAATCGTCCGGGTTCTCGAGAATCCAGTACCCTGTAACGTGAATGTTCTCTCGCCAATCGAGAGGAGGAGGAATGACGACGGGACTGTAGACAAAAGAGGTCTATTAGTGACGGGAAACGAAGAGAGTGAAGGCAAAGCAAGCTTACGAGAAGTTGTATAAGAAGGGAATCTTGTGTTGTTGCATCGCGTCGAGATTGGTCGGTCGGACCCGCAAAGTATCCTTCCTCCATCGGTTGACTTGACCTGAAGTGGCTCTCCAGAAGACTTGATCGAACATCGTGTAGGTCTGTGACCTCAAATGATCCGTCAGGACAAGACTTCGATAAATCGATGCTGATCAAAGCGAGAGCTCACCATATAGTTGTAACCGCCTCCCATCTTGATCTCAGGAACAGCGAAGGCGTGGGGATAAGCACGGGTTCGAGACCAGGGCATCGTGAAAGCGCTGGACGATGAGGGGGAAATCAGCGTCAAGCAGAAAGAAGAGCAAAGACGTCGAGTCGTACCGATAGTAAGGGATTTGAAGAGCTTCAGCGATATGGTAACCAGCGATAGCACTCGGTGACTCGATGAGGACGTCGGTGTTCTGACATCCTTCCCAAGCACTGTCGAGGAGATCGTCGAGCCATCCTCGGAATTTGCCAATCGCTTCCTTCATGAAAGAGATGGTGAAGAAGTCGTGCGAGATCATGACTGTGAGAACACCAGAAGATCAGTACAATCATCGAGGGACAGATAATGAAGCTTGAGCTCACGTTGCATCAATTCGGCGGGATCTCCTCCGACAGCAGCAAACTCGATTCCATGACCTTCGACCCATTTCTTGTACTCTCCATGACTCGCGATCTTGCACTTGTGACCCTGAGCCATCAAACCTTTGCACAATGCGATGTAAGGTTGAACATCTCCTCGAGAACCGATAGTCAAACAGGTGAAGCGAAGAGGTTTGTCGGGACGGAAAGTGACGAAATCTGAAGTAGTCGAAGAGAACATGATCGGAGGTTGACCTTGAACAGCTTCAGATCGAGGGTGAGGGTAGTCGAGAGCAGGGTTCGAAACTGTTGTACCGGAGAGATCGAGGAGAGCCTTGAGTTCTTGATGATCGAGACTGTCTTCTTGTTCCTTGTTGTCCTTGCGTTTCTGGCGAGCGAGTTCAAGTCGAGCTGTGAGCTTGTCGAGGCATTCATCCCTTCGTTCGTTGCTGTTGAGTTCGAGGAAAACCTCTTCATGACCTCGAATGACTACCATCAAACCCGAGAACCCGATCCGATACGAGCGATGTCTTGAAGCGTCGAGGAGATCGGTGATAGGGAGAATCATCTGCGAGAGTTGAAGGACGAAGCCAGTCAGCTGTCGATGTCAACTATCTGGTTTCTCGGCAAAACTCACCTTGGTCTTGACAGCGAGAATACCAGAGGAGCGGAAGCAGAAGTAGTTTGTCGAGATGTAAACACGACCAGAGATAGGAAGACCTCGGTACAGGTAGGCAGGGTACTCTGTAAACAGGATGGGATTATCAGCTTGAGATCGTTGTGAAGAGTAGTGAGATAGGTACGTACGTTCGTGAAGTTCCTCCTTGTCAGAAAGGCCGAACATCTTGCGGAACTGCGTCGTCGTCTTTGAGCTTCCATCATCTTCCTTGATATCCTCAGGTTCCTCAACGACAGTTTCGTCGAGTACAGTCTTGTTCGGATCTGGTCTCTGCTCTGTCGCAGTTTTGCCCTTCGTATTTCGACGACCGGGAAGATTGCTGTGAGTGACGACTTCGAGAATCTTGCGACTGCCGCTTGAAGAAGCTGAGAAGATCTTTCCGAGGGTCGAAGTTCGTCGAGGAGGTTCAGAAACGGAAGTCGCGCTCGAAGAAGGTTCGGGAGGATAGGTGTGCCCTTGAGCGGACGTGGGGAGACTGTCGGAAGATGGGACAGTACCGACGGGAGGAGGAGTAGCAGAGTCGCGAGAATCGGTAGAAGGTCGAAGAGTAGCGACTGAACCGGAGGGAGGAGTGTCTGAAGCGTTGCTATTGCTGGCGAAGTGTTTGAGCTTCGAAGCGAGAGTGCTTCCTTGAGTAGGAGTCTTCTCGAGGTCGAGGTCGGATTTCTCATTCTGAGGTGGAGCTAGCGTATTCTCCGAATCGTTGTTGTTGAGGAGCATAGCTGACATCTTCTCAGTCAAGCTTCGACGGTTCGCCTTGTTCTCCTTCTTGTCCTTCTTGTAATCCTTGTGTTGATCTGCTGGATCTCCGATGTCGGCGACGGCTCTTCGAGTCGAATCGTCAATGTCGGGATCGTGAGCTGTTCGAGCGCCTTCTTGGTGGAGCTTCCTGAACGTGTCGAGGATGAGATTGAGCTTCTCGAGAGCCAAATCGATGTCCTTGAAGTAGGAAAGCCAGTATTCGTCGATCGAGTAACCTTCGTCGGCGTCGTACACTCGGAGTCGGATCGTCTCTGCGAATTCGAGAGATTGAGAACGTTCGATATCGATGATGGTCTCGAGAGGGATTGCGATCTGTGAGGATGATGACTCGATTAGTCGAGGTCAGGCAGAGCTGAATAAACGAGTCGAGCCTACCTTGACACTTTCTCCCTCGTTCTGACACCTGAACACGACCTTCTTGATAGTCTTCACCCATTCGTCACGACTTGCCTCACTGTCGGCGCTAAAGTGCCATCTCTTGTGGTTCGTCGTAACTTTGAAATGATGTCGGTTGTGCGAAGAGGGTTCGACAGAGATGCAGTAATGAAGATCGACGTGACCGTCAGGGAAGTACGGATCCTACATTTCGCAAGAGTTGGAGTCAGATTGCGAGGAGAAAGGGCGAGATTGAAACGAAAGAAACGAACGGTTGAAGAAGGGTACCAGCTGAGGATGCTATCTTTGAGGATGAACCAGTGCTTGTGATACCGACGAGCTTTACTTCGGACTGATAGGGATCCTGATCGAACCGTAGTGCCCTATTTTTGGGGGAGAGGGACTTGGAGTCAGCGCGAGAAGTGACAGGAATCTCCGAGAAACAGTCGCATACCTCTTTCTGGGAAAGGTAGGCGTAGAAACAGACGTGGCCAGTAGTAAGGTAAAGGTATCCTTGAAGAAGCACCGATCGGAATAACCAACAAGGGAATTCTACATCGAGAATTCTCGCTCAGTTTCGATACTTCATGCGAGAGAGGGATGAGGACGTACCAGCAACGACATCTTCGACCTCTTCGAGTCCGAACACATCCATGAGCTTCTCGGCAAGCTTCAGTCGTCGTCCCATACTCTTCGCCGTGTTGGCAGTCTCGCTTCGACTCGGGGGTAAAGGTCGTTTCTTCGCCTCTTCCAACATCTCATCTTTTTCATCCGGCACTTGTCCCTCTTCCGTCAGTTCTCCGTCGGCAGTCTGCGAAGCGTACATTCCATTCGCTCCTTGAACTTCTCCAGGTTCTCCAGATTCCGTTCTTCTTCGAGCTGCGATCGGTCGGTGGATAGCGAGAATAGACGATTTCGACAAGTCACTGGAAAGAGCTGAAGGTCGAGGTTCGCCAAGGTTGGGGAGATTCGTCGATTTCGATGCGGGAGAGTTGCCAGCAGATCGAGGTGAGATGAATTGACTCTTCGAAGGTTGAGCGTCGGAACTGTCGTCTTCACTTTGTTGAGGTCTGTCGGCTTCTTCTTCCTCCAGAAGTCGCTGTTGTGCCGAGGGAGGAAGAGTTTCGTAGACAGTCGGCTTGCGAGGTGGAGAAGGGGTCGGAGAGGGAGAACTGGACTGTTGAATGTTCGCGAGTTGAGTGCTTCGTCGGTTGGGTGACATCGCTTCCTTGATGTGAGAGATAGGATCTTCTGAACGAGCAGTTCTATCGGGGTCTTCTCTTGCGAGAGCGTGTAGCATTCTGTACGGGAGAAAAGGACGTGAGTTTGACGGCTCCCCTTCAAAAGCAGCGAAATTTGTACATACTTCATGAAGCCTTGATTCATTCCTCCATGGTAAGTTCTCGATCCACCAGATTCAAACAGTTCTCGCTCCCTCGTTTCATCCTCCAATTCATGACGTTGTTCCCTCGAATAGTCTGGTTCCTGATTCCTCGACGCGACGCTATATCCATCGCTATCATCACTCGTAGTCGACTCGGCTGTGCCAATTGAAGATTCCGTATCGGCGTCTCGAGCCGATTGCAAGTCAGGCTCAGAATCCCTCAACCTCGCTTGACCCATTCCTCCGTATCTCTCTCCGCCCATTCCCCAACCGCTGAGATCTGGAGGGTGATTGCAATCATTCGGAGAGTTGAATGCGGCACTGTTTGAAGGTGCTTGATGAGGATGAGATTGTGTCGGCTTGGATTCAGGTTCAGGAGAACTGGATTTCTCTTCCCCTTTCACTGAAGTATCGATAGGATTCGGTTGTTGGGAGGGATCTGGTGCCATCCTTCACTGGACTGCGAGGCTGAGCGAGGGAGCTTTGGAGAGGTTCTTGGAAAGGTTGAAGCGAGGGAGAAGGAATAGACCTTGGGTCTTGTTGATTCGGCGTTAGCTATGGGATGAGTGAGAGCTAGTTCAGTACATGGCCTGCAATAGTTCATTACTACGCCCATCTCGCTCCTTCCCTCTCCCCTTTCTTTCCCTCTCCCTCTCTCCCCCACATACACCGCTTCAGATCCCTCTGAGAGTGAACAGAAGCGTTTGTGCTTACCTCTTTAGTGCTTTGGTGAGAATTCGATCGAGCTTGGAAAGATGTTGAAGTGAGTGAGGTTGAACGAGAATGAGCGAGTCCAAAGTTCGTCGATCCGAAACTCAGACCGAGTTCAAACTTGTCCTCCATTTTTTCGTCATTTTGGGTACACTACCTACTCGGTCCCATTTTCGGTTCAGCCAAACTCGTAAGCGGGAAGAGTAAGAGTTGCTGACATATGGCGGAGGATCTTCGCAAAATTTCGGAGTTTATTCGACGATCCCTCCTGTCGAGATTCTATCGTTACGAGGTTGTTTCGAGGACTTGCCGACGCCCACGACGTCGAGTGATCGTCGAACAGAAGACAGACGAACAACCAGAAGGAAGCGTTCCCGAGAAACCTTTTCAAGCTTGCTTCGAGTTCTTGAGGCCTTCCCATCGCGAAAATTCCAGGTTTGCTCGACTCTCCTGCCTCCCGGGACCTGGACATATCCTCTCCTCGTCCACATTCAACCGCTCAGAGGAAGTTTCAAGCTCCTGACCCCTGTTTTGAGAACTCCGCGGCGACTCTCGGAGGATCTGCCTGACGAGGAGACATGCGACCTTTGCTTGTTCTCCTACCATATCAAGCTGAAGTATCGAACACAGTAACGCGACACTCCAGAGGGCTTCGAAGAAGCCGGACTTCAAGCTGACATGGGTGTGAGTTCTTCTTTCTCTCCTCTGATCCCCTTCGGTAACAGCCTGTACTCTGTCTCTCAGAGTCGAAGACGCTTCCCTGAAGTTGAACACTGACTACTCGACCTGCTGTCGCCTTTGCTTATCTCAGCTCAATCCAGTTCTGGTACGTCACGAGCACAGAACTGAGCTTTTCGCACAAACTCAGGATTTTTTGCTTGATGCACAGGATATCGTCTGTTGCATCTGTTCAGTCAAGGGTATTGTCGTGATTTGTTCAGGATGCCTAGCAGCCGTGAGTCTTTATGCTCGAGAACGGTGCTCTCAGTCGCATTTTGGCAAAGTTGAACTGATCTCGAAAATTGACTAGACCTATCTCGCCGCATGCTACGCTCTACGAGAAATCGCTTTCCCTGCATTGAAGAAGCTTCATGAGAATTGGGTCACTTACATGGCGGGTCCTCTTCTTCTGTTAGCAATTTCTTCGAGTTCGCACATTTCTGACTCGATCGTTCGCAAGAGCCTAGATCATCAATCAAAGCAAGATTCCAGTCATGGATTGGATCAACGATATCAAGGTAGTGAGTCGCTTGGCAAGCGCCAGAGTTGAGCGAGACCATAACAAGCACTGACTCCCGATCTCTTGTTTCTGCAGCTTTTCTACGGCGCACTCGTCTACGCAGGAATTGGTGCGGTGCTTCTACGCGTAGTATACACAGAAGAGTACTGAGCACGAGCAAACCTCGCACAGGTCTCGCTGGTCTACTCGGAGCTCTGCTTGAGATCCAACTTTTCCTCTGGCCATATTGCGCCTACCTCGTCGTTTCTGCGTAAGCGATTGTCCTTCCTCGACCATGCTCATTGGGGGCTGATCTCGATCGACTTCACACGCAGTTACCTGTGAGTGATGACACATCTCGACCTGACAGCGAAACTGTTCTGATCCAACGTGATTTCGTCTCGCACAGGAGCGGAAAGAAGATATGGGACATCGTACAAAGCTTCTTGGGATTCCAGGACAAGATGAAAGATGTCTGGTGAGTGCCGACGACTTCTGAAAAGCCGGATTCCTTGACCTCAAAGTATCTCCACTCCACAGTAACAAAGCTGGCGATATCCTTGGATTCGACTGCGATCAAGCTTTCGAGGACGCAAAGACGGTAAGTCAGGGAGCAGAGTGTTTCAGAGACCAGAAACTCACGGATTCTCTCTCACCTTGTAGTACACCTACTGGGTAAGCTGCGATCCTTTGCTATCGGCTACCTTCCATCACTAATCCTTCTATTCGACAACAGGCAGGAGGCGTCATTGCCCTCTTGATGTTGACAACACTAATCTGTACCCTCCTCCTGATCCGTCGAATCCATAAAGAGACCGGTTCCTATCTCTTCACCTTCTGCGGTACATCTTGTGGTGGTGACAAGGATAGCGACGACTCGAACGAGCTCGGGAAAGGCTGGGATATGCAGAGGAGGAGGAGAGGTCGAGTAAGAAGGGGTCGAGACGAGAATGGGGATGAGGAGATCGAGTTGATGGGATTGGGCGAAGGGAAGAGAATCAGCGAGAGTGAGAGTGACGAGGACGATGGTCGAAATAGGACATTTGAGCTGCCGAGGCGGTAGTGACGCTCGGAATTGGGGAACATGGACAATATAAGCTGAGTTTATTGGTTTCCAGTGAATGCTACTGCCACCTCCGGCGCGCTGAGCGAATGGGATCTACGCCTCATCGGGGATCGACGGCCTCCGAAGCAGTTTGCCTCGTAGAGCGAATTTGTAGGTTCGTCCGATTTGCTTCATCCTTTCCATCCACTCGTGATGCGATTCATCACTTCATCTTCCGTCTCTTCCCTATCAATCTCGATCTCGACTTCTGGCTCTCCTCCTCCGCTGAGCGCTTCTTCCTCTTCGCGAGCTATCCGAAGATCTTCCTCCTCTGCCGCAAGTCTCGCTTTGATCGATCTCCATTCGGGATGCAGGTCTCTCCATCTACAATATGCGGGAGAGCGCGTGTCAATGAATAGTCGAAGTGCGAAACGCGGCGGGAGTCGGTCGAAAGCAGCGAGTCGACTTCGACCCAATATTGTATTCGATCCTCGTTCCCTCGACTGATCCCGATCGAAACAAAGCTGGACTCACGTCTTTTCTTCCTCCCACCTGTCCGAGCGATCCAGCAAGAAAATTATCAGTCTCCTCTTTCTGAGCGAAAACGACCACGGCTAAGACTTCGCTTGAAGGAGTAGTCGAAAGGCTCACCAGACAGTAGTTACACATTCGAGTCCACACGCCTCCCCACAGCATTCCTCAGGTGTCGGTTCTTTCGGTGGAGAGTCTTTGATCGCTTCCAGCCGAATCTTCTCCAATCTCTCGGTTGAATGCTTCCCTTTTGCTACTAGCTTTTGATAGAATGGTGATTTGAGCTCTAGAGGATCTGGAAAGGCTGTAGCGGGTTGTGACGAGGAGGAAGGGGAAGGAACAGATGAAGATGAAGGAGGAGTCGAGGGAGTCGAGGAAGGCGCGGACGAGCTGTTTGAGCCTGTCAGACTGTTGTAGAGACTCGAAAGCATAGATCGAGCAGCGCCTCAGAGTAGAGAGAGGCGTTGTCGCAAAGTTGTTGAGCGAAAACTGAGGAAAGTGAAAAATCCTCCGAGTATCGGTCAACTAATCCTGACGTTCAGCAACAGCCACGCCCTGTCTCGATGCCTGCGCCGAAACGTTTGCGAAGCAGGAAGGCGTTGCGAGAATCGAGTATCTGAGCAAAAGAGGCTCGCAAAGAAAAATCCCGAGACTTGCAGCGACTCGCTAGGCTCTTTCAGTCGCTCTTCACCGAGTGATGTAACCTCGTCGATGCTCTCGATATGGTCGTAACTTCCGGCGAATCTCGGAGCGGAACAACAGGATATTGACAGATCGTGCGCTCGACATCACCTCATTCCGCCTCCCCGTCTTCCTTCCCAGCCTCCGACCCGTCTGCCGCTTCCTTCTCCTCCTTGTCATCGCTACTTTCCAACTCTTCTACTTGCCTCTTCCCATTTGCTTGTGATCTAGCTCTCCAGCTCTCGACGACTCTCGGTCTCAACCCCTCAAGCATCTCCTGTAATGTCTTCCCTTCTCCCTCCATCTCCTCTGATCGCCTTCCGTTGTCCTCCAATCGTTCATAGAATAGTAAGAATGGATTGTTTCGTAGAGCTTCGTCGATGGTCGAGACGTCGACAGTTTCATCCGAAATTCGATACCATTCGGGCAATTTTGAATGGACCTTGATCTTGTTTCTGCTCTCGGTATCGTTGGAGGTGGATGAAGGATCGCGAGATGGAGGAGGATTCGGTCGCCGACGGAAAGCGACGTAGTGTCCGAAAGAATGTGAACCATAGTGAACGACGAGCGAACTTAGTCGATATAGATCTTTCGTGTTGGTAGTTGTCGTCTGTGAGGAAGAGTCGGAAGGGGAAGAAGGATTGTCGGAGAAAGGGTTGAGGTCGAGATATTCTGGGAATGTGACCTGACATGAATTCTTGATTGGTCCCGAGTAGCCATAGTGAGTAGATCGATTGAGATGGATCAGGAGGACTTCCGGTGTCTATGGAGAAGCCACGTCGTCAGCTCGCATTGGGTCAGAAGAGAGGAGAAAGAGAGCTTACTCGAGCCATATTGACAGTCTTCCCTGCCGCACTCCCAGTCCTCTCCAACTTGATTCCATCATACTCACTCCCGAGCGTCAGATCCTTCTCGTAATCTCCCGAATCCACGACAGCTTGTAATCGATCAACCAATTTCCCGATTTTCCGTTTTCTGTCTTTTCTCGAGCTAGTCATCTTGGTCTCCTTCTTCAACTCAGCTTGAGGTATGTCGAAGTTGTTTTTAGAATTGAGGAGCGAGGAAGTAGGTTGTGATTCGGCAGGAGGGATCAAGCCAGCTAAGCGATCTCGCTGAGTTGAGTATTTGTCGAGAGTCGCGAGCATCGAACATTTTCGACAGGCGTAATCGCTGAGTAGGTCCGGTTTCGTATATTCATGAAGGAGGTCGTAAAGTGAGCAGCTGGACTGTGAACACGAGATGGTTGAGGACATCAGCTGATTTGAAAGTTGATGTATCAGCCTAGCGTTACTCACAACTGGCGGTACATTCAGCATCAATAGCTCTTCTCCCTCATGTCTAGTATCTCTGACATATCCACACTGCATGCATCGAATTCTCTGACTTCTCAACCAGAACCAAGGATCGTTCTTTCCGTTCCTTCCCTTTCGCTCGCATTCTTTCCCCAATCCCTCAATTCCAATACTGAACCCATTCCTTCTCAGCTTCTCAACCTCCTTCAATCCGCTCCCATTCTTGAGTGATTGCTGCAACTGAGAGTATTTCTCGAGCTTATTCTGTTCTTCTTCGACGGCATCCCTGATCATTCCCCATAACTCATGCGCATCCTGTTGATCGCTACTACTCAGTAATCGCCGACGACTTTCGCTCGAATCGGCGAGTGCGCTTGCGAGGAGGAGAGGGCGTAAAGGCGGCGGTCGAGACGAGGTAGAGGGGGTGTTGAGAGCCGTGAGCGTCGTATAGAGAGCAGAAGCGACCGGGATGGAGTAGGAGAGGGATTCAGATGTCGTCAAGAGTTCGTCGAGGTAGCTCAGGAGAGAAGGGAGTGAAGCCATAGACTGCGAGGAAGGGTTCGAACAAATCAGCTCATAGTCTTAGATGCCTGCTCAATCCTCGGTCCTTGCTCACCTGTAGAGTAGCATTCAGGAAGCATAGGTTCCCTGCAGCGTTCAGTAAGCCCGGAAAGTGTAGATCTGTGAGACGCAGCTCTTCCATAAAATCAGCTGCTGGTCGGCGAAGGGATTCTTCAGTGAAAGACTGCTTACTGCCACTCTCCCAAGCTTCTCTACCTTCTTTCGTATCGACATATCTCCTCCTAATTCCCTTCCCCTTGTCCCCTCCACTCACTCCTCCATTCCCACCTTGATCCGCTGTAACTCCCCAATCGACTTTGCCGAATGCTTTGCCCGACAACAACGAGTTGAGACCCATCTTGAATAGCTCTATGAGGTTTTGATTCGAGGAGATGTAATAAATCAGAAAGATGGAGAGTAGGAGAACTTGTGCAAGAGTTGAAAGTAAAGGTTGTAGAGCTGTGGGGTCGTAAGAGGTGGTCGTGTAAGGATATTGCGAGCTCATGCTTGAACCATTCTTGGTAGAACGAGATGAGAGGTGAAAGTGAAAAGAACGAAGAATCGATGAGGAAGAGGGGTTTCGCAAGTCTTCTCGAAATAGCCCATAACCTAGCGAGAAGACGAGCAATCAGGTAGATTGCGTGCTGTTTACAGGAAAAGCAAAAACGAACGAGATGAAAGGAAGGTAAACGAAGAAACGAAAAGAAAATCGAAAGGAAGTAGACAAAAGGTACTGATGAAGGGGTTGCGTAAGACTAGACAAGAACACATAGAGAGGGAACGGATAGAGAAGATACAAAACGAACTGAAGAGGGTATCTGTCTACGAGGCGGGAGGAGCTTGATTCGCTTCTTGCTCGGCTTCTTGCATCGCTTGACCAATCGCTATCCTCGAGCGAACAAACGCTTGTATCCTTTCCCTGTTCCTCCGACCCTCCGGCGTATCCAGTCGAGCACGACTCTCCGCCAACATGGATTCGACGAGGGTAGCGGGAGAAGATGAAGATTCTTGAGGTAAAGGTAGGATGACTCGTTGTTGTCGTAAGGCTGCGATGGCGCGGTCGGCGGAAGTGAGTGGGCGTGCGGGTGCTGGACAGGAAGAGGAAGAAGGGGAAGCTGGGTGTGATGTGGCTGGGGTCGAGGCAGAAGTCGAATCCAGTTCTCGAGCGAGTGCAGAACCAAGGACGACGGGAGTCGAAGCGCCGGATCCCTCCTCTTCTCGTTCCCTCGTGAGCGCTCTTCGTCGACGAGCAAACTCGGAGAAGGTGGTCCTCGTTGATGAGCCTGTTTCTGAAGTCGATACTCGATTCGGCCTTCGTCGAGGTGGATCTTCGTCGTCACTTCCTCCTCCTCCCTCTCCGACATGCTCAACGAATCCAGCTCGCCATATTCCTTCCATCAACGGTGATTCTCCCTCTCCGGTTCGTCTCCCTCTTCCTGCCTCGGATTCCCTCAAAAGCTCTGGATTAGCCCTCCTCAAGTTCTCGCCCATCTGTCTAATCTCTTCAGTATCCTGCCTCGCCAACGCCAGGCCGTCTCCAAGTACCATTCTCGTCAACACTCCGATTTGTCGTTGACCTTCCTCTTCATTCATGCTACCGTTCCCCAATCCCTCCAACATTGAACTCGTCTGATCTCGAATCCTTCTGCGGTTAACTGCATTCTGAACTCGAATGGGAATGGTCGGATCTCGAGTGGTCAATTCGGCGAGGAGGGAATTCATGTCTTGAGAGGTAAGGTTGGAGTGAGGACTTGAGGTACTGAGCTGCGTGACGAATTCGGCAAAGGTACCGGATTCATGAACTGGTCGAGGGGTATGGGCGACAATGCGCCAGAGTTCGTCCTGAGTAGGGAGGGAATCGGAGGAGTTTTGAGCGGGAGGAGGTGGAGTTGCGATGGGAGAAGGGGGAGCTTGGATGACGACAGTAGCGACAGGTGCGATAGGATTGGGTGGTGGATTTTCAGAACCGATGTCGTTGAGAAGTTGGGCGAAAGAAGGTTGAGGTTGATCGAATCCAAATAGAGCTCCTCGTTCCGTCTCCCTTAACCTTTCAGTCGGGGTCAAATTCCCTGTTCCACCTAGTGTTGGTCGAGGTACAAGTTGTCGAGCAGAACTAGATGCTAGACTGCCGGTCGTTGCGATGGGAACGCCGACTGGTTGAGGGCCGAAACTGCGAGAAAGACTCTGTTGTCGACGTTGTTCGATTCTCGCGGCTCTTTCCGCTTGCTCGTTGATATTGCTGCTGATTCTGGCCGGCCTTAACAGTAATTCGTCCTCCTCCTCTGACTCGTCCGAGGTCTCGCTATCGTCGGAAGCGTCTTCGAGAAGCTGTTCCATGTCGGTCGGCGCGAGAGGATGTGATTCGAATAGCGATCGGGAGTAGGACTGGGGAATCTGACCTCGAGGTCTTCTGTTTGGATTGGCTGAGGAGTTCGAAGTTGCAGGCTGTTCGACTTTCCGAGGTCGTCGAATTGTCGTTTCCTATTTCGAATTTGGACAATCGAGACTTAGGTCAGTTCAGCTCGCCAATACATAGTGATCTCTAGCTCACCTGTAGCAAGATCTCGAAGGTCCTGATAGTATTCTCATCCTTGTCATCCAACCCAACAACGAATTCTTCGAAACTTGTTGGACCTCCCTTCCTCTTCGGATTGTTCAACGCGGCCTGCAAGAGCAACTTTGCTTTAGTCAAGAAGAGCTGGTCATAGTAGGTTGGCGTAGGGATTCCCATCGCGTCCGAGTCTTTGGCCTTGTTCTTCACCAGGAAACTACGCGTGGCTCGTGTGGATCGGGTAGAGGGTGTGAGACGTAGAGTACTGGAGTCTAGTTGATACAGTCGTGTGATCTGAGAAAAGTGATGAGGGAGGACCGAAAAGGCTGGCCAACAAGACGTTTCGCTGAATCATTCCCCTTCCCCTGAGGTTGTGCAAAAAGTTTGGTCTCTTTTTCTCCCCCTCCTGTTTCCGCCCCTCTCTCCCACTACTCAGTCAACTCCTCTCTTTTACTCTACCTGTAAGCGCGTTCTCATACCTGATTCTTGAGCTGTCAAATACTGATTACGCCGTGACCTTCCTTTCGAACTGCAGCTTTTCCTCCCCAACCCCTTCTCCTCTCAATCATGCTTCTCTACAAGGATATCATCACCGGTGACGAGCTCATCTCTGACGCTTACGACGTGAGTTACAACAGAATTCGGGCTTGGAAGAGCTGTTCAGACGAGAAACCGGGTGAATTTGGAGCAGAAAGGAAATTCAACGTAAAGTCGGGAAAAGATCAGCGAACATGAGCGGGAGAAGGCAAAGGCTTCCAGAGAAAGTTATTGTGGGACTGTACGGACCATCCAGCGTGAATGAACGGGGCGGAATGATCAAGTTGAATGAACGCGATTACGGATCAACGTGTGAATTTTCGAAACCTCTCTTTTGATCGTACTGACTCTCTTTGTCGCTTTTTCTTGACAGCTTTCCGAAGTTGATGGTGTTGTCTACGAGGCCGACTGCCACATGATCACCCTCCGAGAGGGAAACGTCGACATTGGTGCCAACGCTTCCGCTGAGGAGGCTCCTGAGGAGCTCGCTGAGGGAGAGACCCAAGTCAACAACATTGTCCACTCTTTCCGTCTCACCGAGACTCAATTCGACAAGAAGTCTTACCTCACCTACCTCAAGGGATACATGAAGGCTGTCAAGGCTAAGCTCTCGGAGACCAAGCCTGATGAGGTTGCTGCTTTCGAGAAGGTGAGTCAGAATGTGAGCTTCATGCGGGGAGTGGAACTGATTGTATCTGTTCATTTCGTGTAGGGTGCCGCTACTTTCGCTAAGAAGTGAGTTTTCTTTTTCTTTCGTTCATTTTCTACCTTCTTCCCTTGTTTCCGCCTCTCTGTCAGCTGCGACAGCTGCTGACTTGCTTGTGTGCTCCTAGGGTTGTCGGTAACTTCAAGGACTACCAATTCTTCACTGGAGAGTCTATGGAGTGAGTTGAATTGCTCTTTTTCGCTTCGAAATTGTACTGACGATAGATTCTTGCAGTCCGGACGGCATGGTAGTATTGATGAACTACCGAGAGGACGGTGTCACTCCCTACATGGTGCGTTTGCTCGACTTCAAGGACTCGGCGGGAGATTTTTCGAATTTTTCGAGATTTTCTTCCGCTATTTCCTCCAACACTTTCTTTCGCTCTCTGCTGACTCTCTTGCCCTTTGAGTAGATCTTCTGGAAACACGGCGTGAAAGAAGCAAGCTCATTTCGATCTACTTCGTACTCAGTTGAACTCGACACTAACTTTTTTTCGCGTTTCCAGGAGAAACTCTAAGCAAATGGCTTCAACTCATCAAGAGTCCT
>Ga0308169_10000142_pt1 | contig 135694 bp, 139 predicted proteins | sample PhyBR1_2_FD_202139 | JGI IMG/M metagenome (GOLD analysis project Ga0308169, IMG submission 202139) | Phyllosphere microbial communities from UC Gill Tract Community Farm, Albany, California, United States - DLSLSB.R1 | ecosystem: Host-associated > Plants > Phyllosphere > Unclassified | place... | reverse complement strand
AAAGCCAGTCCTACAGGTGGCGCGGTCAGTGGGGCCAGCTTCAGCCGGGAAGAGGCGAGCCCGGACTACCTGGATTTGTCATTGTTGCCGCTGACGCTTTCCCGGCTAAAGCCAGTCCCACAGGTGGTGCGGTCAGTGGGACCGGCTTCAGCCGGGAAGAGGCCAGCCCGGACTGCCTGGATTTTTTCGTTGTTGCCACTGACGCTTTCCCGGCTAAAGCCAGTCCTACAGGTGGCGCGGTCAGTGGGACCGGCTTCAGCCGGGAAGAGGCCAGCCCGGACACCTGGATTTTTTCGTTGTTGCCGCTGACGCTTTCCCGGCTAAAGCAGATCCCACATGTGAATGCGGTCAGTGGGACCGGCTTCAGCCGGGAAGAGGCCAGCCCGGACTGCCTGGATTTTTTCGTTGTTGCCACTGACGCTTTCCCGGCTAAAGCCAGTCCCACAGGTGGGTGCGGTCAGTGGGACCGGCTTCAGCCGGGAAGAGGCCAGCCCGGACTGCCTGGATTTTTTCGTTGTTGCCACTGACGCTTTCCCGGCTAAAGCCGGTCCCACAGGTGAATGCTGTCAGTGGGACCGGCTCAGCCGGGAAGAGGCCAGCCCGGACTACCTGGATTTGTCATTGTTGCCGCTGACGCTTTCCCGGCTAAAGCCAGTCCCACAGGTGGGTGCGGTCAGTGGGACCGGCTCAGCCGGGAAGAGGCCAGCCCGGTCAATCTGGCTTCAACCGGGAAGCGTCATGCGGCGGGCTGCAAAATTACCAGCGGCCGTAGCCACGGCCGTGGTCGAAGCCCCTGCGATAGCCACCATCGTAATAGCCGCGCGGTGGCGGGGGTGCGAATCGACGGTACTCAACGCGCTCGCGCACCGGCACATAAACCACACGCTGGTACTGCTGCTGATAACGCGGCGCATATTGTGGCTGCGGGCGGTAATCCTGGTAACGCTCGCGCCCGTGATGGTTCGACTGACTGATCACTGCCGCCAATACCGCGCCTACGGCCGCCCCGGCGATAACCGGAACAATCACGTTGCGTTCGCTGGCCGATGCGGTACCGGCCGCGGCGAGCAATCCGGACAGAATCAAGGCGTGGCTCATCTTCGACAACATGGTGTCTCCTCAGGCGGTATGGTGAATTCGCCATGGCCCTATGAAACACCGGATGCATGTAAAGCTGCGTCCGGGATTGGTAAAGGTTAGGTAAACCACGTGAGGTCCAGAAAGTGTTGCTCATGTTGCCGTTCAACCCGGCGTGTCGCCGATGACCAGGGGCAGCCTTGCCGAGGGACCGACCGCTCATCAGGCCGCGTCCCGGCAATCGAAACCCTGAACGCCAAAGTGGATCAACTGGGTAAGCAAGCGATGCAGAGGAAGACACAATGGTGACCGACGATCTCGTACGGTGGAACAGCCACTGGCGGTTATCAGACCACACAGTGTTATGCAGAACCTGCAAGGCCAAGCAACGCGAGTCCGAGCGCGAATCGACGTTTGAGCACCTACCCACTTGTGGCTACGCACGTGAGATGGCGCACCCGTGGGACGAGCTGGACGCCAGCTGCGCGGAGCACGCGGCGCACTAAGGCGCTGTGTCGGAAAGATCCGGTGCCGGACGCCTGCCGGCTATAACGCTTTCAGCGATGCTGCCGTCGCCTTGCACAACAAGCTCGGTGGCTGGCCGGGTACGTCGTCGAGTTCGCCACAGCGCTGCATGCCGATCTTTTTCAGGACCCGGGCCGAGGCGAGATTGGCGGGCCGCACGAAACCAAATACTTCGTCTAACCCTAACGTGACGAACGCGTGCCGCAACGCCGTTTCGCCTGTTTCCGTGGCAAACCCCTTGCCCCATGCCTCCAGCGCAAACCGGTAGCCCAGGTTCATGCGCTGCTCCCCCAGATAATCGTGAAACGCGATTCCGCCGAAACCGATTATGTGGTGAGGGGCGTCCTTGCGCGCGATGGCCCACCAGCCATAACCGTGAATGTTCCAATGGTCAGTCCAGCGGGCGAGCAACGCCTGCGCCTGAGCTTCTTCGGTCATCGGGCCGGACGGGTTGAATTGCTGGGTTTGGGGGTCGCTGTAGATGGCATACAGACGGGCAAGGTCGGCAGGCGTCGGGGCTCGGTAAGTCAAGCGCGCGCTGGTCAGGGGCATGGCGGGCAATCCTTCACTGGGTCGGCAGCGAACTGCGGTCATCGGCTCTCTGGTCTACCAGCCGAAGCCGATTGCGTCCACCCCGTTTCGATTCGTATAACGCTGAGTCGCTGCGCTCGATAAGCACGGCCAGGCTCGCGGGGGCCTCGCTGAACAGACTGGCGCCTATGCTCAGCGTGACCGCCTCGGGAGTGGCAAAGCGGTGTAACGCGGACGCCTGAAAAGCCTCGCGCAGCGCAGTGCTCCATGCCAGAACCCGCTCACTTGACGTGTCGTCCATCAGGATCACGAACTCATCGCCGCCCAGTCGCGCCGCAAGCGAGCCGTCCGGGAGGGTCGAGCGTATGAGCTCGCTCAGTGAGATCAGCAACTGATCCCCTGCCGAGTGTCCGTAGAGATCGTTGACCAGTTTGAAGTGGTCGATGTCCATGAGCAACAACGCTGCCGGCCGGGTATCCGTTACCTTGTCCAGCAGCCGCTGCCCGCGTGCTTCGAATTCCCGCCGATTGTAGAGCCCGGTCAGAGGATCGCGTGCTGCGAGCCTGGCGATATGTTTTTCCCGGCGATAACGCTCCGAGCCGGTCATCGACAGCGCAATCAGCATGATCGCCATTGCGCCTTCGACCAGCGATATCTGAATGATCTCCCCTCGAAAGGCTGCCAGATCAATCAGCGTGCCCGGCATGACGGCCGTCACTGCTTTAGCGAGATAAAACATGCCGTGGGCCAGCAAGATGTAGCGCAACTGCACGGCGCCGACGCTCAGAGACCCGCCATGCGGGCGCAACAGCCAACTGGCCTTGAGCATCAGCAGCGTGACCAGCAGGGAGTTGCTCACCAGCATCACCTTCGACCACCAGGGTTGATCCGGCAGCAGCAAAAGCCCGAGCCATAGCGCAAAGATCAGGTACCAGTTTTTCGACAGTGTTGTCTGGGTAAACCGCGCCACCCCCAACAGAAAGAGCCAGTGCGCAGTCACCAGCAAACCGTTGGCAAACCAGATACCGATGAGCAAAATGCCGCTGCCACGCAACAGCGCGAGGGTCGAGCCGATGGAGATGGTCGCAAAGCCCGCGCTCCAGAGCAGCAGCGAAGGCGCCTGCACCGCCCGCCATTCCATGCCCAGGTACAGCGCGGCGGCGGCTGCGAGGGCAATGGTCATCGTCAGCATCGTCATCGGATCGAGTGCCATGAAAGCAGCCTGGGTCAGTGAGCGGGTGGGTTGGGCCGGCAACTTCTCGCAGGGGATGGTTTTTTTGCAGGCCGACCTGTATCGGCACGCCTGACTAAACTTTAATGCCAGCGCCGTTCCGCTAGAATTGCGCTGCCGCTTTTTAAGTCGAAGAGCGGCGGGCGCGAACGTGAGGCAGCAGTGATCGAACGGCGAGAATTCAGCGGTGGCATGAAGGGCAAGAACCTTCGCTATGTGGACGAGAACAAACGCGACCCGTCAACCCAGGCGCGCGCGGGCTTTATCTTGCTCGAGCACTTCTCGTTGCCGGCGTTCACCCAGACACTGGACACCCTCGTCACCGCCAATCTGCTGCGCCCCGGTCTGTTTGTATCGCGCACTTTTGGCTTGCGCGAAGGCGAAGTCGCCAGTGATCTGGGTCTGGTCATCCGGCCGGACGCGCGGCTGGAAGCCTCAGCGTTGAGGGAGCTGGATCTGTTGGTGATCTGCGGCGGATACCGCACCGAGCTCAAGGCCGATGAAGCGTTGAACACCCTGCTCACGATGGCCGCTGAACTTGGCGTTACCCTCGCCGGGCTGTGGAACGGTGCCTGGTTTCTGGGGGCCGCTGGCGTGCTCGACGGCTATCGCTGCGCCATCCACCCCGAGCACCGCGCCGCCCTGGCCGAGGTGTGCAAGGTCAGTCAGGTCACCAGCGAAGCGTTTGTCATCGACCGTGATCGCCTCACTGCGTCAAGCCCGGCCGGGGCGTTCCACATGGCGCTGGAATGGATCAAAGGGCTGCATGACAAAGCGCTGGTCGAGGGCATCGAGGACATCTTGTCCTTCGAGGAATCACGCTATCGACGAATCAAACCGAGCCGACACCTGACCGTCAGCGCGCCGCTCAAAGAGGTGGTCAGGCTGATGGATGCCAATCTTGAAGAGCCCCTGGAACTGGAGCAACTCGCCGAATACGCCGGCCGCTCGCGTCGGCAGATCGAACGGCTGTTCAAGGAACAGCTGGGCACCACCCCGCAGCGCTATTACCTGGAGTTGCGTATCACCGAGGCGCGGCGTTTGCTGCAGCACACCGAGTTGTCTCAAGTGGACGTACTGGTGGCCTGCGGGTTTGTTTCGCCAAGCCATTTCAGCAAATGCTACAGCGCCTATTTTGGTTATCGACCGTCCAGGGAAGTACGCCTGGTCAAGTGAGCGTCGACTTGATTTGCCCGCCGCCAGGCCCAACCCTGTAGGCTTGCGCGAACGAGCCAGCCCGCCCGGACCGAGAAAGCATTGATGAGTGAAACCAGCACCAAAATAATCACCGTCGAGGGTCACGCAGCCCTCAAAAAGGAGCTCGATTACCTCTGGCGAGAACACCGGCCCGACATCACGCAAAAGGTGGCGTGGGCCGCTTCACTGGGTGATCGCAGTGAGAACGCCGACTATCAATACAACAAGAAACTGCTGCGCGAAATCGACCGGCGGGTGCGCTATTTGCGCAAGCGGCTGGAAGACATGCGCGTCGTGGCGTACTCGCCCGAGCAGGAGGGCCGGGTGTTTTTCGGCGCATGGGTTGAGGTCGAGGACGAAGAGGGCGAGACCAAGCGGTTTCGCATCGTCGGGTACGACGAGATTTACGGCCGGATGGACTACATCTCGATTGATTCGCCCATGGCGCGGGCGCTGCTGAAGAAAGAAGTGGGCGATGAAGTGTCAGTGCCCGTGCCGGCCGGTAGCAAATTATGGTGGATCAACAAGATCGAATACCCGAAATAGCGGCTGCGATGCGCGCACCCGGCAGCTGAACGGGATGGGCGACCCCGTCGCCGCCCACCCCAGGCAGGTGTGTGGATACTAGCCCTCGCGCAGCACTTGCAACGGACTGGCATTCAGCGCCCGTCGCGTCCCGAACACCCCCGCGCCACCCACCAGCAACGCGCCAATCAGCGGCAACGTCAACAGCCAGACGTGGGGGTGCCACTGCAGATTGAAGGCGTAGCGGTACAGGGCGAAGCTGACCAGTTCGCAGCCAATCGCCGCCAGCACACCGCTCACCGCGCCCAGCAACCCGAACTCGATGCGCCGCGCCTTGATCAACAGCTTGCGACTGGCGCCCAGCGCTCTGAGCAACGCGCCCTGGCGAATCCGCTCGTCCAGCGTCGCCTGCAGCCCGGAGAACAACACCGCCATCCCGGCTGCCAGCACGAACAACAGTACGTACTGCACCGCCATGGTCACTTGATCGAGGATGCTGCGCAGCTGTTCCAGAAGCGCCTCCACCTGCAGGATCGTCACCGCCGGGAAAGCCCGGGACAGCTCGACGATGTGCTGATCATTGCCCGGCGCCAGATAGAAACTGGTCAGGTACGTGGCAGGCACGTCCTTCAGGGTGCCGGGCTGGAAGATCATGAAAAAGTTGGGCTGGAAGGTGTCCCAGTTGATGTCGCGCAGGCTTGTCACACGGACCTCGCGGGTCAACCCGCCAATCACGAAGCCAAGGGTGTCGCCCAGCTTCACGTGCAGGCTGTCGGCCAGTTTGGTTTCCACCGATACACCGGGAACGACGTCGTCGGCAGGGGGCTTGTCGGTGGACCACCACTGGCCTGCCGTAATGCTGTTGCCTTCCGGCAACGTTGCCGCCCATGTCAGGTTGAGGTCGCGCTGGGTCGCGTTTTCGCCTCGCGAGTCCTTGGTGACGAATTTGCTCACCGATTCGCCGTTAATGGTCATCAGACGCCCGGGAATCATCGGGTATAACGGCGCGCTGTGTGTCGAGAGCTGGCCCATACGCTCGGCGAAACGGTCTTTGTCGTTGGGCAGGATGTTCAAGGCGAAGTAGTTGGGCGCGTCTTTGGGCAACTGATTCTGCCAGGTGTCGAGCAGCTCGCCACGCAACAGCGCAATCAGCCCCATGGCCAGCAGGATCAGGCCAAACGCCAGCGATTGACCCGCAGCGGCCATCGGGTGGCGCAGCAATTGGCCCAGGCCCAGACGCCACGGCAAGGATGCTCCGGCCAGCAACCTTCGCAGGCTTTTCAAGGCCAGCAGCAACACGCCGCCCAGCAGCAACGCCGCGATTACGCCGCCGCCCAGCAGGGCGAACGTCAGCACCAGGTCGAGGCTCAACCGCCACATGATCAGCCCCAGCGCGAAGAGCGCCGCACCGTACACCAGCCAGGTGCTGGCGGGTATTGGCAACATGTCCCGACGCAGCACCCGCAGCGGTGGCACGCGCCCCAACGCTGCCAGCGGCGGCAGTGCAAAGCCGGCCAACGCAACGAGCCCGGTGCCGATACCCGCTACCGCAGGCAGCCAGCCACCCGGCGGCACCGCGGCCGGCAGCAGGTTTTCCAGCAGATGAAACAGGCCCAGCTGGGCAAACCAGCCGAGCAGGGCACCCGCCGCGCTGGCGGCCACGCCGAGCATGGCCAGCTGCAGACTGAACAGAACCAGTGCTTCGTTGCGCGACAGCCCCAGACAACGCAGGAGCGCACTGGCATCGAATCGGCGCACCGCAAAACGCGCCGCCGACAAGGCTACGGCGACACCCGCCAGCAGCACCGCGACCAGACTGGCCATGTTCAGATAACGCTCGGCTTTGCCCAGCGCACCGCCGATCTGCTGATTGCCGTCGCGGGCGTCGTCGATTTTCTGGTTCGGCGCCAGCCCCGGTTCGACAGTTTTGCGGTAGGCAGCCAGATCCTGCGGTGTGCCGCGCCACAAATCTCTGTAGGAAACCCGGCTACCAGGCTGCACGACCTTGGTGGCCTCAAGGTCGGCCATGTTGATCATCACCCGCGGCGTGAGGCTATAGAAATTGCCCGCACGGTCCGGCTCGTAGGTCAGCACCCGGGTGAGCTTCAAGGTTCTGGAGCCGACGTCGATGCTGTCGCCCACCTTGAGATTCAGCGCGACAAGGATCCGCGCCTCTGCCCAGGCTTCGCCGGGCCCTGGCTCACCGCCCGTCGTTTCGCTTTCATACGGTGCCGGGGCGCTCTTCAACTCGCCGCGCAAGGGGTACGCCGCATCAACGGCTTTGACGCTGGCCAGCTGGATGCCGTTATCGGTGGCCACCACGCTGGAGAAAATGACGATCCTGGAATGGTCCAGTTTCAGCGCCTTGCCGGCGTCGATCTGTTCGGGCGTCGCTGGCGTCGAGCCGCCGAGGATGAGGTCAGCCCCCAGAAATTCGGTCGCGCGCAGCAGCATCGCGCTGTTGAGCCGTGCGCCGAAATAACCGATTGCGGTGCTGGCAGCCACCGCCACCACCAGCGCGAAGAACAGCACGCGCAGTTCGCCGGCGCGGGCGTCGCGCATCAGCTGGCGCGCGGCGAGACTGAGCAGACGTGAAAAGGGCAGGCGTGCCATCAAGGCTCCATGGGGGCGACCAGTCGGCCACCTTCAAGACGGATCAGGCGTCGGCAGCGGTGTGCCAGGCGCTCATCGTGGGTGACCAGCACCAGGGTGGTATTGCGCTCTTTATTGAGTTCAAACAGCAGGTCGCTGATGCGCTCGCCTGTGTGACTGTCGAGATTGCCGGTGGGCTCATCGGCGAACAGCACGTCCGGGTCGGCGGCAAAAGCCCGGGCGATGGCCACCCGTTGCTGCTCGCCGCCCGACAGCTGGCGCGGCGTATGGGTCAGGCGTTGACCCAGTCCCACCCGCTCCAGGAGGTGCCGTGCCTGATCGCGGGCGTCTTTGCGGCCCTCAAGCTCCATCGGCAGCATGACGTTTTCCAGCGCGTTCAGGCTGTCGAGCAGCTGGAAGGACTGAAATACAAACCCAACGTGCTCGGCGCGAACCCGGGCCCGCTGATCCTCGTCCAGTTCGCTCAGATTGCGGCCCGACAGGATCACCGAGCCGGCGCTCGGCAGGTCGAGACCGGCCAGCAAACCGAGCAGGGTGGATTTGCCCGAGCCCGACGCGCCGACGATGGCCAGTGTGTCGCCCTTGTTTAGTTCCAGGGAGAGTTCGTGCAGGATGGTCAAGTCACCTTCGGTGCTTGGGACCACTTTGCTGAGGTTCCGAGCACTGAGAATACTTTCGCTCATGGAGAATCCGATGCGTGCGTGGTTTTTAAGTGCTGGCCTGGGTTTGCTGCTGGTGTCTCAAGGCGCGATGGCGGGCACGGTGCTGATCGTTGGCGATAGTATCAGCGCGGCTTTCGGCCTGGATACCCGGGTCGGCTGGGTCAGCCTGCTGGAGCAGCGCCTGGCAAAGGAAGGTTTCAAGGAAAAGGTCATCAACGCGTCGGTCAGCGGCGACACCAGCGCAGGCGGCCAGGCGCGGCTGCCGGCGCTGCTGGCCGAGCACAAACCTGATCTGGTGGTTCTCGAACTGGGCGGCAATGACGGCCTGCGCGGCCAGCCCCCGGCGCAATTGCAACAAAACCTTACCGACATGGTTGAGCAGTCCAAGGCGGCGGGGGCCAAGGTGCTCTTGCTGGGCATGAAAATCCCGCCGAACTACGGTGAGCGCTACACCACGGCATTCGCGGCGGTGTACCCGAAAGTCGCCGAAGCCACCGATGCGGCATTGGTGCCTTTCATGCTGGAAGGTGTGGGCGGCAGGCCTGACATGACGCAAAACGATGGAATCCACCCTAACGTCCAGGCGCAGCCTTATTTGCTGGATAACGTCTGGCCGGTGCTCAAGCCTTTGCTTTGACTGCGGCGTTTGCGAGGTGGCCGGGCTGGGCGTCGTCCTGATCGCCGGATATTCGGGCCCGCTGACAGAGAACGGGTCAGCGCCATTGTCAGTCTGTGAGTTAGCGCCTATGGTGGGCGAAACCTATACAGGATGCAGACGATGTACAAGAAAGAGCAGTGGCCTTTGACGCTGTATTTCGACGGTGACTGCCCCCTTTGCGCGCGCGAGATCAAGGTCCTGCGCTCGCACGCGTCGCCAGGGCGGTTGCAGTTCGTCGATATTGACGAAGAGGGCTTCGATGCCGCTGCGCTGGGGTTTAGCCTTGAGCAGATGCACGACGCCCTGCATGCCAGGTTCGCAGACGGCACCTGGGTCACAGGCCTCGACGCTACGCTCTGGAGTTGGCGCGCAGCCGGCCTGGGCGCATGGGCTGCGCCGCTGTCATGGCGGCCGCTCAGACCGTTGCTGAACCTCGGTTACAGATTGTTCTGCCGCTGGCGTCCGCATCTGGCGTGGTTGCCTCATCCGGACGGCAGTCGTCGATGCCGCGACGGCAGTTGCCCGGTTTCTCCGCCTTCAGACCAAAACCGCTGATTTAAAGGCCTGCAGGCCTTTTCCAGACGGGGGCTTTCGGCTAATGTGGCGCCCCCGATCTGGAGCCCCCGATGCCGCGCCGTCCTGCCTGGTCCCTTTATGCCTATCAACTGATCGAGCCTGACGAACAGCTCGACCTGTTCGCGTGCCAGGAAATCCTTGTGCACCTGGTCGCTCGCCAGCTCGAACTGGCAGGCTCGGCCGACCGGACATTGTGCGGCACCCTGCTGCCCGCGCAGCCGCGTTGGTCACCCGTCGAGCAGACGGTTTATCAGGACGAGCGGCTGTGCCCGCTGTGCCGGGCCATCATCGACGCCCAGCGACGTGGCTGGCACCCGATCTGGCCGGAGCTGGAAGCCGGCGTTTAAGGCGCGCGAGCACTCCCTGAGGCGCAGGCGTGCGTGTACAATCGCGCTCAATCAAGCCTCCTGTTTACCAAGGATCCTCCGGATGTTGTCGCGCATTCCAGCTTTCGCCCGCTGTCTGTCGTTCGCTGCGCTGTGCGCGGCCGGCCCCGCCTCCGCACTGGAGTTTCCGCTGCCGCCGCCCGGTGAGGACATCATTGGTCAGGTGCAAACCGTGACCGCCAAATACGAAGACACCTTTGCTGACCTGGCCACCCGCTACGATCTGGGCTACCTGGAAATGATCGCCGCCAACCCCGGCGTTGATGCATGGCTGCCGGGTGCAGGCACCCAGGTGGTGTTGCCGACGCGCTTCATTTTGCCGCCGGGCCCGCGCGAAGGGATCGTCATCAACCTCGCCGAGTACCGTTTGTACTACTACCCGAAAGGCCGGAACGTGGTGTACACCTTCCCGCTGGGCATCGGCCGCGAAGGTTGGGGCTCGCCGATTTCCACGACCAAAGTGACGGCCAAGACCCCAAACCCGACCTGGACGCCGCCCGCGTCGGTCAAGGCCGAGCACGCCGCCGATGGTGACATCCTGCCCAACGTGGTGCCGGCAGGGCCTGACAACCCTCTGGGCCCGTTCAAATTCGGCCTTGGCTTGCCGGGCTACCTGATCCACGGCTCGAACAAGAAGTTCGGCATCGGCATGCGCACCAGCCATGGCTGCTTCCGCATGTACAACAACAACGTGCTTGAAATGGCCGACATGGTGCCGGTGGGCACCACTGTGCGCATCATGAGCGAGCCCTATAAGTTCGGCGTCAGCGGCGGCAAGGTGTTCCTCGAAGCGCACACGCCCCTCGATGAAAGCGGCAACCCTTCTGTGGTCGACAAGCACACGGCGGTCATCAACGCCTTGCTCAAGCGTGAAGACCTGGCCAACAGCCTGCGAATCAACTGGGATGAGGTGCGGGACGTGGTAGCGGCCGAAGACGGCATGCCGGTAGAGATCGCCGTGCCGACCGCGCCGGTGGTCAATGAAGCACCGCTGACGCTGCAATAACGGCGCGCTGTCTCACGCCGCCGATGCCCGCCCATCCTGTGTTGTTAGCGCAGGAGGGCGGGTTTTTTATTGCCTGGCAACCTGGCCTTCGCGAGGCGAGGGGGCAAACTCCGGGCAATAAAAAAGCCGATCCGTACACGGATCGGCTTATCAATAACCCCGAGGGATTATTACTTACGGCTAGCCTTGTCCAACATGCGCAGAGCGCGCTCGTTGGCTTCGTCAGCAGTTTGCTGAGCTTTTTGAGCAGCAGCCAGAGCTTCATCAGCCTTGCGGTAGGCTTCATCGGCACGCGCTTGCGAACGAGCGGCTGCGTCTTCAGTTGCAGTCAGACGGGCTTCGGTTTCTTTGGATGCGCTGCTGCAACCGGTAGCCAGAACTGCGGCCAGGGCCAGAGCAGAGAATTTCAGAACGTTGTTCATCGTGTTCCCCTTAAAGGACTTCTATCAAATTAGTCATCTCTCGAAAGTGAGAAAATGACCGGCGTACATAGTACTCATTGTTTGTAGTAAGTAAACGGACCGAGTGCAAGATCTGCCTAAAATTCTTTGCTTTGAAGGTGTTCCGTGCAACTCCTCACGCTTTTTATCCGCACGAAGCAGCCTGCCTGATGAAGGCATCCCCAAGGGGGTGAAACACTGATCAAGTAACTCAACTACAAGCGTCGCGTCTCAATGGACATTGGCCGGCGACGACAGGTTCCGCGTGGGTTGCGGTCAGATGTGCGGCAGCGCAATTAACAGTTCATTCACTTGAGCCCGTTCGCAGAAGGGGCCTACTATTTGCCTGTGCTGATATTCAAGAACATCGGTCTGCTTCGCGGTGTCCAAACGGCACAGGGCGGCGTAATCAGGCCCAGTCTTGCAGACCTATAAACGACACGGGGTCTGCAGAGGTTCCTTCGCCGGGAAAATGTCGATAAGGTAGGGGTCCAATTCCAAGACCCGCGAGGAGTAGCGATGAGCGAGGCGTTGTCCATCCACCATGACGAGACCGGTCACCAGTTCGAAGTGAACATTGACGGTCATCGTGCCTACCTGACTTACATGGACCTGGGTAAACAGACCCTGGACATTTACCGTACGTTCGTGCCCAACGAGTTGCGCGGGCGGGGGATAGCAGCAGCCTTGACCGAAGTGGCGCTCAACTATGCCGATGACATCGGCTATACCGTGATCCCTTCGTGCTCTTATGTGGAGCGCTATATGGAGCGCAACCAGCGGCAGGCGGCCAAGATTTAACCGCGCCGCTTTTCATACGGTAAGCTCCACACAATAAAACGCCGAGCATTTGCTCGGCGTTGTCGTTTCTGCAGTCAGCCCGTTTAGCCGCGTTTACGGCCGGGCAGCACGTCCTTGAGTTTGGCGTGCATGCTGCGCAGGGTTTTCTCGGTGCTTTCCCAATCGATGCATGCATCGGTGATGGACACGCCGTATTGCAAATCGGCGAGGTCTTTGGGAATGGCCTGACAGCCCCAGTTCAAATGACTCTCGACCATCAGCCCGATGATCGATTCGTTGCCTTCGAGAATCTGGTTGGCGACGTTTTCCATCACCAGCGGCTGCAGCGCCGGGTCTTTGTTGGAGTTGGCGTGGCTGCAATCGACCATGATGTTCGGCTTGATCTTCGCCTTGTTCAGCGCCTGCTCGCACAGAGCAACGCTGACCGAGTCGTAGTTGGGCTTGCCGTTGCCGCCGCGCAATACGACATGGCCGTAAGCGTTGCCCTTGGTGGTGACGATGGACACGCCGCCTTCCTGGTTGATACCCAGGAAGCGATGCGGGCTCGACACTGATTGCAGGGCATTGATCGCGACCGTCAGACCACCGTCGGTGCCGTTCTTGAAGCCGACGGCCGAAGACAGGCCCGACGCCATTTCCCGGTGGGTCTGGGATTCGGTGGTGCGCGCGCCGATGGCCGACCAACTGATGAGGTCTTGCAGATACTGCGGCGAAATAGGGTCGAGCGCCTCAGTGGCGGTCGGCAGGCCTTTCTCGGCCAGATCGCGCAGCAGTTGACGGCCGATGTGCAAGCCATCCTGAATCTTGAAGGAGTCGTCCAGGTACGGGTCGTTGATCAGGCCTTTCCAGCCCACGGTGGTGCGCGGTTTTTCGAAGTACACGCGCATGACCAGATACAGCGTATCGGACACTTCGGCGGCTAGCGCCTTGAGGCGATCAGCGTATTCGTGGGCAGCCTTGAGGTCGTGGATCGAGCACGGCCCGATCACGATGAACAGGCGGTGATCCTTGCCGTCGAGAATGTTGCGGATGACTTCGCGACCTTGGCTGACCGTGGCCTGGGCGGCAGGGGTCAGCGGGATTTCGCGTTTCAGCTGATCCGGGGTGATCAGTGTCTCGTTGGAGGCAACGTTGAGGTCGTCAATCGGTAAATCAGCCATCGTGTTACTCATCAGGTCGCGGATGCTGGCCGCCAGCGTCCCCGTGCGGCGGAGCCGAGCATGATTGAGCGCAACGGGGGAGCGGAACCTTAGCGCGTTAGCCCATCCTTCGACAATGGGTAAGCGTGGCTTTCGTCCAACAGTTGCGGCATTGTCTGACCTGTTTCGGGCGGCGCAATCGCACGTCGGGTGGTCCCGACTCACGCCGCTCGCGATGTCAAAGCGCTATTCACAGCAAAGCCAGTCCTGCCAGAACCGGCGGCGGGCATACAATCAGCCGCACATCATTCAGAGGAGAAGCGCGTGGATCAACTGCAATTGACGGACTTCGACCTCGACCAGCAACTGCTGGCGCTGCCGGGCGTGTCACTGCTGATTTTCACCAGCCTGGGCTGCTCCAGTTGCCGCTGGGCCCGCCATCATCTGCCGGAGCAATCGATCCCTGTGGATCGTCTGTGCTGGATCGACGCCGAGGAAAATGGCGGCGCGGTGCAGCGCTATGGCGTTTTTCACCTGCCGGCGATGTTCGTGGTGCGGGACGGCGCATTCTTTGGCCCGCTGCGCACGCAAATATCCGCCGAGGCGATCACCGCCGGGCTGGCGGTCGCATTGGCCACTGCGCCAGACGAACTTCCCTGAATCGGAGCAAACATGAGCGAAAGCGCAATCAAACCCCGCATCGGCATTATCGGCACGGGTGCGATCGGCGGGTTCTACGGCGTGATGCTGGCGCGGGCCGGCTTCGACGTGCATTTTCTACTGCGCAGCGAATTCGATGCCGTGGCCCGTAACGGTCTGACGGTGGACAGCCAGGTGCATGGCCTGCTGAAGCTGGACAAGGTGCAGGCCTACGCCTGCGCTGCCGACATGCCGCCGTGCGATTGGCTGCTGATCGGCGCCAAGACCACTGGCAATGGCGGGGTGGCCTCCGCCATCGTGCAGGCCGCCGCGCCCGGCGCCAAGGTGCTGCTGTTGCAAAACGGTCTGGGCGTGGAGGACGCGCTGCGGGCCGAACTGCCCGACGCACTTCACCTTTTGGGCGGGCTGTGCTTCGTGTGTGTGCATCGCACGGGGCCGGGGCAGATCACCCATCAGGCGTTTGGCGCCGTCAATATTGGCTACCACAGCGGCCCGGCCGACGCCCCGACGCGCAATCATTGGGTCGAGCAGGGCGCCTCTTTGTTTCATCAAGCCGGCATCGATTCGGTAGCGATGGACAACCTCGACCTCGCCCGCTGGCAAAAACTGGTGTGGAACGTGCCTTACAACGGCCTCTCGGTGTTGCTCAATGCCAGCACCACGCCACTGATGGCCGACGCCGACAGCCGCGCGCTGATTCAAGGGCTGATGGCCGAAGTGGTGCAGGGCGCCCAGGCGTGCGGGCACGTGCTGCCAGAGGGCTATGCCGAGCACCTGCTCAAGGTCACCGGCCATATGCCGGATTACCGGCCGAGCATGTACCACGATTTCACCGAACGACGTCCGCTGGAGCTCGATGCGATTTACGCCCGGCCTCTGGCTACTGCGCTCGCGGCCGGCTGTGACATGCCCAAGGTTCGCGCTCTTTACCATGCGCTGGCGTTCATCGACCGGAACAATCGATAGAAACCGTTGCCGTACTCCGCGCACCTGACCCATGAGGATGAAGATGAGCAACGCGCTGAACGTAAAGCCTCTTGCGAGCAAGCTGGTCCTGGCGATTTCCTCGCGGGCGCTGTTTGACCTGCGCGAAAGCCATGAGATCTACATGGCGGATGGTGTAGCGGCCTATCGTCAATACCAGATCGAGCATGAAGATGAAGTGCTTGAACCCGGCGATGCGTTTCGGTTGGTCGAAAAGCTGCTGAGCCTTAATGCCGGTTTGACCCAGTCGCGGGTGGAAGTGGTGCTGGTCTCGCGCAACAGCGCCGACACCGGCTTGCGAGTGTTCAATTCGATCCAGCATTACGGCCTGGACATCTACCGCGCGGCGTTCGTCGGCGGGCGCAGCCCGTTCCCTTATCTGGCGGCGTTTGGCAGCCATCTTTTCCTGTCGACCCACGCCGAGGACGTGCGCAGCGCCCTGGACGCCGGTTTCGCCGCCGCCACCATTCTGTCCGGCGGTGCCCGGCGCGCCGCCAGTGCCGAGCTGCGCATCGCCTTTGACGGTGACGCCGTGCTGTTTTCCGACGAGTCCGAGCGCGTTTACCAGTCGGGCGGGCTTGAGGCGTTTCAGGCCAATGAGCGCGAGGCCGCCCGCAGGCCGTTGCCGGGCGGCCCGTTCAAGCCGTTTCTGGCCGCACTGAATGCGCTTCAACGAGAATTTCCCGAAGAGTCTTGCCCGATTCGCACGGCGTTGGTCACCGCACGCTCCGCTCCGGCTCACGAGCGCGTGATCCGGACGCTGAGGGAGTGGGACATTCGTCTGGATGAGTCGCTGTTTCTGGGCGGGTTGGACAAATCCGCATTTCTGGAAGCGTTTGCGGCGGATGTGTTCTTCGACGACCAACCCGGTCACTGCGAACGGGCGCGCGAGGTCGTCGCGACCGGGCACGTGCCCCATGGCATCAGCAACGAGCTAAAACCCTGAGGCGTTAGATCGAAAAGCAGCAGGCGGACGTCGCGTTGCTCGAGGCGCTGCTACGCTTGCTGGGACTTCATCTGAAAGGTGGTCCCGGGGGCTTTATGATCCGCTCGATGCTCTACGCCACCGACCTCGGCCTGTATGCGCCGTACGTGCTGCAGCACGCTGTGGTGCTGGCGCGGACGTTCAAGGCCGAGCTGCACGTGGTGCACGTGGTTGAGCCGATGGGGCTGTTCGCCGAGTCGGTGCTGCAGAGTTACCTGACCGCCGATGCGCTGAAGGAACTCCACAGCGAAGGCGTCAATACCGTCATCGACGGGATCGAGGCCAGGGTTTTGGCCAGTTTTCGCGAAGAGTTGGGTGAGGGCCACCAGGACCTGGCGTTGATCTGCAGCGTCCGCGTGGTTCAAGGCGACCCCTCCAAAGTGATACTCGATCAGGCACGCCTGCTGGGCGTCGATCTGCTGGTGCTGGGCAGCCGCAGCAAGGGCGGTGAGGGGGATACGCCGATCGGACGGACCGCCGCGCGGGTTCTGCAACTGTCCAACGTGCCGGTCTATATGGTGCCGATGCTGCAGAGGCGAGCACAGACGTGATGGCGGTTGCGTGAATATTTCGAACGCTTGAAAAGCTGCGTGCCATTACGGGTCAAAAGTGATAAAAAGTTCTAGCTTTGCCATCCGGACCAATAATCCAGTTATATACCGTTGCTGATGCCTGTGGCGTCTTACGGCTTTGAGGGATACATATGAAGCTTCAACAACTGCGCTACATCTGGGAAGTGGCGCACCACGACCTCAACGTTTCGGCGACGGCGCAGAGCCTCTACACCTCGCAGCCGGGCATCAGCAAGCAGATCCGCCTGCTGGAAGACGAACTGGGCGTGGAAGTCTTCGCCCGCAGCGGCAAGCACCTGACTCGCGTGACCCCGGCAGGCGAGCGCATCATTACTACCGCAGGGGAGATCCTGCGCAAAGTCGAAAGCATCAAGCAAATCGCCCAGGAATTCTCCAACGAGAAAAAAGGCACGTTGTCCATCGCCACCACCCACACCCAGGCACGCTATGCGCTGCCTCCGGTGATCAGCAATTTCATCAAGCAGTACCCGGACGTTGCATTGCACATGCATCAGGGTTCGCCGATGCAGATCGCCGAGATGGCCGCCGACGGCACCGTCGACTTCGCCATCGCCACCGAAGCCCTGGAGCTGTTTGGTGATCTGGTGATGATGCCTTGCTACACGTGGAACCGCTGCGTGGTCGTGCCCCAGGGCCACCCGCTGACCAAGGTGCCAAAGCTGACGCTGGAGATCCTCGCTGAGTACCCGATCGTGACCTACGTATTCGGCTTCACCGGCCGCTCCAAGCTGGACGAGGCTTTCAGCCACCGCGGGCTGACCCCGAAAGTGGTGTTCACCGCTGCGGATGCGGACGTGATCAAGACCTACGTCAGGCTGGGTCTGGGCGTGGGCATCGTTGCCAAAATGGCGGTGGATGCCAAGCTGGACAACGATCTGGTGGTGCTTGATGCCAGCGAATTGTTCGAAGCCAGCGTGACCAAGATCGGCTTCCGTCGCGGAACCTTTCTGCGCGGCTTCATGTGCGATTTCATCGAGAAATTCGCCCCGCACCTGACCCGCGATGTCATGGCCAAAGCCATTCAGTGTCACAACAAGCAGGAGCTGGAAGAACTGTTCGCCGGGGTGGAACTGCCGGAGCATTGACAGGCGAACCTCAGCTTCAAGCGGCAAGTCTCAAGCTGCAAGAAACAGCAGACCTCACGCGGACCGCCGTTCTCTTGCAGCTTGGCTTGAGGCTTGAGGCTTGAAGCTGCCTCTCTATCCTTTCGCGATCAGATTGCCCGCATGCAGCCCGCATTCCTTCTGCGTGGCTTCTTCCCACCACCAACGGCCTTCACGCTCATGCTGGTTGGGCAGAACCGGGCGGGTGCAGGGTTCGCAGCCAATGCTGATAAAGCCGCGCTCGTGCAGAGGGTTGTAAGGCAGTTCAAGCATGCGGATGTAATTCCACACGTCCGCGCTGCTCATTTGGGCCAGCGGGTTGAATTTGTAGAGTGGGCGTTCCGGCGTCGAGAATGAACCGTCGATTTCGACCACCGCCACGTTGTTGCGCGTGCTTGGGCTCTGGTCCCGACGCTGCCCGGTGGCCCAGGCGGTGACGCCGGCAAGTTTGCGCCGCAACGGCTCGATCTTGCGAATACCGCAGCACTCGCCATGGCCGTCGCGGTAGAAGCTGAACAAGCCCTTTTCCTTGACCATAGGTTCGAGTTTTTCCCGATCAGGGCTGACGATATCGATGTCGATCTTGTACTGCTCGCGCACCTGATCGATGAAACGATAGGTCTCCGGGTGCAGCCGGCCGGTGTCCAGACTGAAGACTTTGACGTTTTTGTTGAGTTTCCAGGCCATGTCCACCAGTACCACGTCTTCGGCACCGCTGAAGGAAATCCACAAATCGTCGCCGAAGTGCTGGAAGGCGAACTTGAGGATGTCGGACGGGGATTTATTGGCGTACGTGGCGGCGATGTCGTCGACGTCGAAGGGGTGATTCATCAGGCGGCTTCCTATATCAGGCTGGCGCTTAAGCGCTCGTAATGGCGCAGATGGTAACAAAAAATCTGGCCTCGTTTGCCCCGTAGCAATTTGTACGGAGACGGATGCGCGACGCGGACACTGCCTATCTTGCTGAACGGACGCATAGCTCTGTACGCAACGACTCGCTGGCGGACGCGGTGAGTCAGCTGCAAATGGTTGGTTCGACACCACGCCTTCGCCAGCAAGCCGGCTCGGATTAGTCTACGGCGGAGGTTCCCGGCAAGGCCTGGATTAACTGTAGGAGCCGGCTTGCTGGCGAACGCGTCCGTTCAGGCGCTACGGTGTTGAGGGTGCGCCTCATTCGCCAGCAAGCCGGCTCCTACGGATGTACATAGAGCCGGTACTGTCGGTCACGGCCTACGGATTTACGTAGCGTCGGCATGTCGGTCACCGCGCACGGATCTACGTAACGTCGGCACTGTCGGTTACCGCCTACGGATTTGCATAAGACCAGCACCGTCGGTCACCGCGTACCTGTAGGAGCCGGCTTGCTGGCGAACGCGTCCGTGCAGGCGCTGGGGTGTTGAACCGTCCACCCGTTCGCCAGCAAGCCGGCTCCTACGGATTTACATCAGGCCGGCACCGTGGGTCACCGCGTACGGATCTGCGTAACCCCGCATTGTCGGTTACCCCCCCCAGATTGCGTAAGACCAGCACTGTCGGTCATGGCCTGCATAGCTATGCGTCCGTGATCATCATTGATCGCCAATCAGTCGTTCATAACCTCTCAAGCGTCTGCATCAACACCCGCACTTTGGTGAAGGTCTCTTGATATTCCGCCTCCCAAAGCGAATCAGCGACGATGCCGCCGCCGCCCCAGCACGCAATCTGGCCGTCTTTGGCCAGCAAGCTGCGGATGGCAATGGAGCTGTCCATTTCGCCGCGCACGTCCAGGTACACCAGCGAGCCGCAGTACAGGGCCCGCCGGGTCGGCTCCAGTTCTTCGATGATCTGCATCGCGCGGATCTTCGGCGCGCCGGTGATCGACCCACCCGGAAAACTGCCGCCGATCAGGTCCAGCGCATCCTTGCCCTCGGCCAGCTCGCCGGTAATGGCGCTGACCAGGTGATGCACGTTGGGATAGCTTTCCAGCCTGAACAGCTCCGGCACCTTGACCGAGCCGATGCGGCAGGTGCGCCCCAGGTCATTGCGCAGCAGGTCGACGATCATCAGGTTCTCGGCGCGGTCTTTCTCACTTGCCATCAACTCATCGGCAAAGGCTGCGTCCTCAGCGCTGTTTCGACCCCGCGGACGGGTGCCCTTGATCGGACGCGTCTCGACCTGACGCTGACTCACCTTGACGAACCGCTCGGGTGACAGGCTCAACACCGCATCGCCCTCGGGCAGGGCCAGATAGCCGGCGAACGGGGTAGGGCAGGCGACGCGCAGCGCCTGATACGCCGTCCATGGGTCGCCTTCAAAGCAGGCGCGAAAGCGCTGGGCGAAATTGACCTGATAGCAGTCACCCGCCTGGATATAAGCGTGAATTCGCTCGATGGCCTCCCGGTACTGCTCGGCGTTGATGTCCGATGCGAAGGGCGCCGTCAGCTTGAACGATACGTCCGCTTGCGCGTCGGGTAGCTCGAACAGCGCAATGAGGCGCTGGCGTTCGGCCTGTGCCAGCGCCGGGTGAAACACCAGTTGGCTGGTCTGCTCCTGGTGATCGCTGACCAGCGCCCAGGCATACAGCCCCAATCGCGCCGAGGGCAGGTGCAGGTCATCGATGGCTTGATCGGGGAGGGGTTCAAACAGGCGGCCGAAGTCGTACGCCAGATATCCGATCAAGCCGCCGGCGAACGGCAGCGCGCAGTGCTCCGGCAAATCGGCTTCACCGAGGCGGGCCAGTGACTCACGCAGGCGCTGAAGAAAGGCCGGCCCGGATTCATTCGCAACCGGCTGCAGTGTGTCCAGCGGCCAGGCACTGAGCAGATCGAAGCGGCCGCGGTCAGCCGTCGGGCGGCCGCTGTCCAGCAGCACGGCGCCCTGAGCAAACCGCACGCGGGCGAAATACCCGCAGGGGTCGGCACGATAAGGCAGTGGGTGTAAGGAGCAGATAGGCATGCGAGGCGTGGATCAGTCTGGGCGCGAGGACGGCGATTGTAGTCTTCCGCGGGGTCGAGTTGTAGGGGAATGCTGTGGCCGGCGGCGAGCCAGGCAAGATTCTTTGCCCCTCCTCAATGCTGGCGGCGCGATGCTTCACGCCTTCACGCCTTCACGCCTTCACGCCTAAAGCCGGTCCCACATACGCATTTCGCTATGGGCGCGCGCTTGATGTACGGCGAAGGCTCGCGGCGTGGCTTGGGTCGACTGTAGGAGCCGGCTTGCTGGCGAACGCATCGGCCCAGTCAACACCGTTATTGCTGACCCACCCGGTTCGCCAGCAAGCCGGCTTCTGCAGATTCTGCGCCTGCCGCAGATCTCAAACGTGCCCAAACAACCCTTGAGCGAACGTGACCCGCTCTTCCGGGCTCTCATGACGACCTTCCGCGGCCAGCGTTTCCAGTCGCTGCTCCACCGCGACGGTGCGGTGCGTCAGCCCGCAGTCGTTGGCGATCTGGATGTTGAGCCCCGGCCGGGCATTGAGCTCCAGGATCAGCGGCCCGCGGTCCTGGTCCAGCACCATGTCGACGCCGATGTAACCCAGCCCGCACAGCTCGTAGCACTCGGCGGCGAGTTTCATGAAGCCGTCCCAGTTGGGCAGTTGAACACCGTCCACGGCGTTGGTGGTGTCGGGGTGCTTGCTGATGATGTTGTTCAGCCAGGTGCCGCGCAGGGTCAACCCGGTTGCCAGGTCGACGCCGACACCGATGGCGCCCTGATGCAGGTTGGCCTTGCCGCCGGACTGCCGGGTCGGCAGGCGCAGCATGGCCATCACCGGATAGCCCATCAGCACAATCACGCGGATATCAGGCACCCCTTCGTAACTGATGCTCTTGAAGATCTGGTCGGGCGTTACGCGGTACTCGATCAGCGCCCGGTCACGATGGCCACCCAGGGAGTACAGGCCGGTGAGGATGCTGGAAATCTGATGCTCGATTTCCTCATGGCTGATGATGCGCCCGGAGACCGTGCGGAAGCGTTCTTCGAAGCGGTCGGCGATGACCAGAATGCCGTCGCCGCCTGCGCCTTTGGCGGGCTTGATGACGAAATCACGGCGTCCGCCAATGATCGTATCCAGCTTGTCGATCTCCTTTTCGGTGGAGATGACCCCGTACAGTTCAGGCACGTGGATGCCCGCCGCAATGGCGCGCTCCTTGGTGATGATCTTGTCATCGACGATGGGGTAAAGGCTGCGCTTGTTGTACTTGAGCACATAGTCGGCGTTGCGCCGATTGATGCCCATGATGCCCTTGGCTTCCAGCGCCTTCCACGTCTTCCACCAGCCCATCATTTGAGGCTGTCTCGTTCGGCGTCTTCCTTGATGAACGCCTTGAAGCGAATCAGTTCGGTCAGCCGATAGCCGCGATAGCGCCCCATCGCCAGCATGAAGCCCACGAGGATCAGCAGGATCGCCGGGAAGGTAAACACGAAGTAGATGAACTCCGGGACGCTCATGATGATATGGGCGAGAGAAGCGGCGAACAGCGTGCCGATCGCGACTTTCATCGCATGGCCACCGCCACGTTCTTCCCAGGTGATCGACAGACGCTCGATGGTCATGGTCAGAATCACCATCGGGAACAGCGCCACCGACAGCCCGCGCTCAAGCCCCAGCTTGTGGCTGAACAGGCTGATGGCCGCAATCAGTACCACCACGAACGTCAGCACCACCGAGAGCCTCGGCAACATCTGCAGCTTGAGGTGTTCCAGGTACGAGCGCAGCGACAGGCCCAGCGCGGTGATGATGGTGAACAGCACAATCCCGAAGCCCAGCTGGGTCTCGCGGAACGCCAGGGCGATCAGCACCGGGGTGAAAGTGCCCAGAGTCTGCAGCCCGATCAGGTTGCGCAGGATCAGAATCACCAGCACGCCGATAGGGATCATCACCATGATCATGAAGGTCTGCTGGGTCTGCAGCGGCAGGCCATACAGCGAGTACTCGAGGAAATCGGCGTCAGTGCTTTCGTCCGTCAGCTTGGCCAGACGGATCGCGTTCATTTCGCTGTTGTTCAGACTGAAGCTGACGGTGGCCTTCTTGCCGCCTTCGACGGAGATCAGGTTGTCGTCGCCAATCCACCAGAGCAGGCGATCCTGCGGCAGGCCGGCCTCGCCGGTGTCGGGGTTGAAATACAGCCAGTCCTTGCCATTGAAACTGCGCAACCAGAGCTCGGGGGACTGCGGCTGGTCGGCCACCAGGCGAATGGTGTGCACCTTCTCCACCGGCACGTGGGCAATGGATAACAAAGTTTCGGTGATGCGCGCCTTGTTCTGTACCGACGTATCACCCGCCAGCAGCAGCTTGACGTTGTCGTCGCTCAGATTATTGACGCGTTTGATGGCTTCGCTGACGAAGGTCTCGACGTCGGCGGAATGCTGGCGGATGGGCGCAAGCAGCGCGTCGGCGGCAATCTTTTCCGGGCCTTCGACGACGATGCTGTCGCGGAAGATCGGGCCCTTGACCTTGGCTTTTTCGCCGCTGTAACGCTTGGTCAGTACCAGTCGGTAATACAGCGTCTGGTTGCCGTTGGCCCGCCGCGCCGACCAGGTGACTTTGCGGTTGCCGTCGGCGCGGTTGACGTTCACGCCATAGTTGTTGGAGATAAAGCTTTCATTGAGGCTGATGTAGTCTCGCGACAGGGGCGGCACATACATCTGCACTTTGACCGTGTCTTTGGGATTGGCGACGAACTCGACTTTGGCGTCGATGTTCCACAGGTCGTCGGTTTCGTCTTCGGTCACCGGAATGCCGAGCACCAATATCTGGTAAGCCGTGATGGCGATGCCCAGTGTCACAAGGGTCGCGATCAGGATTTTCAGATGGAGGGTAAGAGAGCGCATGTCGTTACTCTGCGGTTTGAGCATGGGTGACGCAGGCAGGCTTGCCTGCTGCGTATTTCAGGCTTGGGTCGACCAGCGCGTCGAAGTGCTTGAGGGCTTCGGAGCCAATCAAAAGCGGGTATTGGAATGCGCTGCGATCGGTCAAGTTCACTTCTATGTTGCGCAGCGCACTGCCCATGCACACATCAAGGCTGATGACCGGGCGGGCGGTGTATTTCTTGTCGTCGTCGGCATCGATGTCCCCGGCGCGGCGCTTGATCTTGCTGACGCGCGCCAGAGGACGTTCGATGGGGTGTTTGTGGGCATCGTCGATCGCCAGATAAAAGCGCACCCACGATTCACCGTTGCGCTTGAAGCGTTTGATGTCCCGGGCACTGAGGGAGGCGGTTTTGGCACCAGTGTCCAGCTTGGCCGCGACCTGCAGATCGATGTCCGCAAGCTCTGCGTACTCGTTCAAGCCATAGACGGTCTTTTCAGCGGCCTGACACAATCCGGGCAGAAAAAGACCCGGTAAATAGAGGGAGAGCAGGAAGAGAAGAGGGTGGCGGCTCATAAGTCCAGGCGCGATGAAAGTGAGGGAGCTGCTTTGACGTCAGGGTGCGGTGCTGTGTTGCAGCGCGACCTTGCGGCAAAGCGCCTGCTGGACGGATGGGCAGTCTGAGGCGGGCCGCATTCTAGCATGAAGGTTTTATGGCGCCAGTGAAGGGGAACGCGGATACGTGTTGTCGGAGACTGCCCTGATCGGCTGAGGTATTAGACGATTGTCGACAATCAGCGGTTTAGCTTTGACGCGAGCCTCATCTTTGGCTAGATTCAGGGCTATTCACAGATGAGGTGTCAACAATGTTGGATGCAGCGGAAGTCCTGCCCGCTAATGCTGTCGATGCCGAAACACTGTCCGAGAACGTTTTTCGCCGCATCCAGGCTGCCATCGTCAAGGGCGATATTGCGCCCGGCAGCAAGATTTCCGAACCCGAGCTGGCGCGGACCTACGGCATCAGCCGGGGACCGTTGCGCGAGGCTATACACCGGCTGGAAGGCCAGCGTTTGCTGGTTCGCATCCCCCACGTTGGCGCACGCGTCGTCTCGTTGAGCCACGCCGAGCTGGTCGAGCTGTACGAAATCCGTGAGTCTCTTGAAGGCATGGCGTGCCGCCTGGCGGCCGAGCGCATGAGCGTTGCGGAAGTCGCCGAGCTGCGTCGGGTGCTGGAAACCCATGAGCGGGACACTGCTTTTCAGGCCGGGGTTGGCTACTACCAGCAGGAAGGCGACTTCGATTTTCATTACCGGATCATTCAGGGCGCGCGCAACAGCACGCTGACGCAGATGTTGTGCGATGACCTTTACCAACTGGTGCGCATGTACCGCATCCAGTTTTCGACCACGCCCAACCGTCCGCGCCAGGCGTTCAGCGAGCATCACCGAATTCTCGACGCCATTGCCGACCGCGACGGCGAGCTTGCCGAGCTGTTGATGCGCCGCCACATCGCCGCGTCCAAACGCAACATTGAGCAGCATTTTCAAGCTGCAACTGCCCGAGGTGAACAATGACAACACGCACCACTCCTGGCCAACGCTTCCGTGATGCCGTGGCCAGCGAACACCCCCTGCAGGTCGTCGGCACGATCAACGCCAACCACGCGCTGCTCGCGCAACGGGCCGGCTTCAAGGCCATTTACCTGTCCGGTGGCGGTGTCGCCGCGGGCTCTCTGGGCGTGCCGGACCTTGGCATTACCGGGCTGGATGACGTGCTCACCGACGTGCGCCGCATCACCGATGTCTGCGAGCTGCCGCTGCTCGTGGACGTCGACACCGGTTTCGGCGCTTCGGCATTCAATGTCGCGCGCACCGTCAAATCGATGATCAAGTTCGGCGCGGCCGCGATGCACATCGAAGACCAGGTCGGTGCCAAGCGCTGCGGTCATCGGCCGGGTAAAGAAATCGTCTCGCAGCAGGAGATGGTTGACCGGATCAAGGCGGCCGTCGACGCGCGCACCGATGACAGCTTCGTGATCATGGCGCGAACGGACGCGCTGGCGGTGGAAGGCCTGGAGTCGGCACTTGACCGGGCTGCGGCGTGCATCGAAGCAGGCGCGGACATGGTCTTCCCTGAAGCGATCACCGAACTGGAGATGTACAAGCTGTTCGCTTCGCGCGTGAAGGCGCCCATTCTCGCCAATATCACTGAATTTGGCTCGACCCCACTGTTCACCACCGAACAGCTGAAGTCGGCCGAAGTCGCGCTGGTGTTGTATCCGCTGTCTGCGTTCCGGGCGATGAACAAGGCAGCCGAGAACGTCTATAACGCCATCCGTCGCGACGGGACGCAGCAGAACGTCGTCGACACCATGCAGACCCGAATGGAGTTGTACGAGCGCATCGACTACCACGCGTTCGAGCAGAAGCTCGATGCGCTGTTTGCACAGAAGAAAGGCTGACCACGCCCAGGTGTAGGCGCGCGCTTGCCCGCGACTGCATTCTTCCAGCTGACGATGAATTTTGCTGACACGACGCTTTCGCGGGCAAGCGCGCTCCTACAAAGGCGGCGCGTACACCCAGCGAAACTTGGCTGACTTACAAAACTGAATTGCCGATTCCCACAACTACAAGACTGGAGACAGCAATGGCTGAAGCAAAAGTACTGAGCGGTGCAGGCCTGCGGGGCCAGGTGGCCGGACAGACCGCGTTGTCCACCGTTGGCCAGGCCGGCGCCGGATTGACCTACCGTGGCTATGATGTGAAGGACCTGGCCGCCGACGCCCGGTTTGAAGAAGTCGCCTACCTGCTGCTGTACGGCGCACTGCCGACTCAATCGCAACTCGACGGTTACCTGCAAAAGCTCCAGGGTCTGCGCGACCTGCCCCAGGCGCTGAAAGAGGTGCTTGAGCGCATTCCCGCTGACGCCCACCCGATGGACGTCATGCGCACTGGCTGCTCAATGCTCGGCAACCTGGAGCCTGAATCCAGCTTCGCTCAACAACTCGATTCCACCGACCGGCTGCTCGCCGCCTTCCCGGCGATCATGTGCTACTGGTACCGCTTCAGCCATGAGGGCAAGCGCATCGATTGCGTCACCGACGAGGTGTCGATCGCCGGGCATTTCCTGAAACTGCTGCTGGACAAGGCGCCCAGCGAGTTGCATCGCAAGGTCATGGACGTCTCGTTGATCCTTTACGCCGAGCACGAGTTCAACGCATCGACCTTCACCGCGCGCGTCTGCGCTTCGACCTTGTCCGACCTGTTCTCCTGCATCACGGCGGCCATTGGCACCTTGCGCGGCCCGTTGCATGGCGGCGCCAACGAGGCGGCGATGGAGATGATCGAGAAGTTCTCGTCTGCTGAAGAGGCCGCCAAGGGCACGCTGGCGATGCTGGAGCGCAAGGACAAGATCATGGGCTTCGGTCATGCGATCTATAAAGACAGCGATCCGCGTAACGAGGTGATCAAGGGCTGGTCGAAAAAGCTCGCGGAGGAGGTGGGCGACACGGTGCTGTTCCCGGTGTCCGAAGCCATCGACAAGACCATGTGGGAGCAGAAGAAGCTCTTTCCCAATGCCGACTTCTACCACGCCTCGGCGTACCACTTCATGGGTATCCCGACCAAGCTGTTCACGCCGATATTCGTCTGCTCGCGCCTGACCGGCTGGGCCGCTCACGTCTTCGAACAGCGTGCCAACAACCGCATCATCCGACCGAGCGCCGAGTACATCGGCGTCGAGCAGCGCAAATTCGTGCCAATCGAACAGCGCTGATGGGCAAAGGAGAGTTCCACGGGGCTCTCCACCCGTAACTTTTCCCTGATCGAGTCCTGACGATGAACACTGAATACCGCACACCACTGCCCGGCACTTCGCTGGATTACTACGACGCCCGCGCGGCGGTCGATTCTATCCGGCCCGGTGCTTACGACACGCTGCCGTACACCTCCCGCGTGCTCGCTGAAAACCTGGTCCGTCGTTGCCACCCGACAACCCTGACGGCCTCGCTCACACAATTGATCGAGCGCAAGCGCGACCTCGACTTTCCGTGGTTTCCGGCGCGGGTGGTCTGCCATGACATCCTCGGTCAAACCGCGTTGGTGGACCTCGCCGGCTTGCGCGACGCCATCGCCGACATGGGCGGCGACCCGGCGCAGGTCAACCCGGTGGTGCCGGTGCAACTCATCGTCGACCACTCGTTGGCCGTCGAGTGTGGCGGTTACGACCCGGATGCGTTTACCAAGAACCGCGCGATTGAAGACCGTCGCAACGAAGACCGCTTTCACTTCATCAACTGGACCAAGCAGGCGTTCAAGAACGTTGAGGTCATCCCGCCAGGGAACGGCATCATGCACCAGATCAATCTGGAGCGGATGTCGCCGGTCATCCAGACGCTCAACGGGGTGGCCTTCCCCGATACGCTGGTCGGCACCGACAGCCACACCCCTCATGTGGACGCGCTGGGCGTCATCGCTATCGGCGTGGGTGGTCTCGAAGCCGAGAACGTCATGCTCGGCCGCGCCTCGTGGATGCGCCTGCCGGACATCATTGGCGTGGAGCTTGCGGGCCGTCCGCAGCCAGGCATCACCGCCACCGATGTGGTGCTGGCGCTCACCGAATACCTGCGTCAGCAGAAGGTTGTCGGTGCCTACCTGGAGTTCTACGGAGAGGGCGCCCGCGCGCTGACCCTTGGCGACCGCGCGACCATTTCCAACATGGCCCCTGAATACGGGGCGACGGCGGCGATGTTCGCCATCGATCAACAGACCATCGACTACCTCAGGCTGACCGGCCGCAAAGACGCGCAAGTGCAGCTGGTGGAAACCTATGCCCGGCAGGCGGGGCTGTGGGCGGATAGCCTGGCGAGCGCGGAATACGAGCGGGTGCTGCATTTCGACCTGTCCAGCGTGGTGCGCAACATGGCCGGCCCGTCCAATCCCCATGCTCGGGTAGCAACCAGCGATCTCGCCGCCAAAGGCATCGCGGCGCCGTGGTTGGAGACACCGGGCGAAATGCCGGACGGCGCGGTCATCATCGCCGCCATCACGAGTTGCACCAACACCAGCAACCCGCGCAACGTCATCGCCGCCGGCCTGCTGGCACGCAACGCCAATCGCCTGGGGCTGGTGCGCAAGCCTTGGGTGAAGTCGTCTCTTGCGCCGGGCTCAAAGACCGTCGCGCTGTACCTGGACGAAGCGGGTTTGACCTCGGAACTGGAACAGTTGGGCTTCGGCGTCGTGGCCTTCGCCTGCACCACCTGCAACGGGATGTCCGGGGCCCTGGACCCCGCGATCCAGCAGGAAATCATCGACCGCGATCTGTATGCCACGGCGGTGTTGTCGGGCAACCGCAACTTCGACGGACGTATTCACCCTTACGCCAAGCAGGCGTTTCTCGCCTCGCCCCCGCTGGTGGTGGCCTACGCCATCGCCGGTACGATTCGCTTCGATATCGAGAAAGATGTGCTGGGTCTTGGGCCCAATGGCGAAGAAATCCGCCTGAAGGACCTCTGGCCGAGCGACGCCGAGATCGATGAGGTGGTTAAGGCGTCGGTCAAGCCCGAACAGTTCCGTCAGGTGTACATCCCGATGTTCGCCATCCACGAAGACACCGGCCCGAAAGTCGCGCCGCTGTACGACTGGCGTCCCATGAGTACGTATATTCGCCGCCCGCCGTATTGGGAAGGCGCGCTGGCCGGCGAGCGAACCCTGCGCGGCATGCGACCGCTGGCGGTGCTGCCGGACAACATCACTACCGATCACCTGTCGCCCTCCAACGCGATCATGCTCGACAGCGCGGCGGGGGAATACCTGGAGAAGATGGGCCTGCCGGAAGAAGACTTCAACTCGTACGCGACCCATCGCGGTGACCACCTGACCGCTCAGCGCGCCACGTTCGCCAACCCCAAGCTGTTCAACGAGATGGTGCGCGAGAATGGCAAGGTCAAGCAGGGCTCGTACGCGCGGATTGAGCCGGAAGGCACAGTGACGCGGATGTGGGAGGCCATCGAAACCTACATGGCGCGCAAGCAGCCGTTGATCATCATCGCGGGTGCCGACTACGGCCAGGGCTCTTCCCGTGACTGGGCGGCCAAAGGGGTGCGGCTGGCAGGCGTGGAGGTCATCGTCGCGGAAGGGTTCGAGCGTATCCACCGCACCAATCTGGTGGGCATGGGCGTGCTGCCACTGGAGTTCAAACCGGGGACCAACCGACTGACTCTGGGGATCGACGGCAGTGAAACCTATGACGTGGTGGGTGCGCGCACTCCGGGTGCCACGCTGACGCTGATTATCCAGCGCAAGACCGGCGAACGTGTGGAGGTGCCGGTGACCTGCCGTCTGGACACCGGTGAAGAAGTGTTGATCTACGAGGCCGGTGGCGTGTTGCAACGCTTTGCCCAGGACTTCCTCGAATCGTCGGCCGTCGCCTGAGCCGTCGCACACTCGGCTCTCTAGATTAGAAAGAATAAGAAGGACCCATTCATGGCTAACGCAGCACAGATCAGAATCCCTGCCACGTATATGCGCGGGGGCACCAGCAAGGGCGTGTTTTTTCTGCTCGGCGACTTGCCTGAGGCGGCGCAAACTGCCGGGCCGGCACGTGATGCGTTGTTGCTGCGGGTGATCGGCAGCCCAGACCCTTACGCCAAGCAGATCGATGGCATGGGCGGCGCGACCTCAAGCACCAGCAAGACGGTGATCCTGTCAAAGAGCAGCCGCGCCGACCACGACGTCGATTACCTGTTTGGTCAGGTCTCCATCGACAAGCCTTTCGTCGACTGGAGCGGCAACTGCGGCAATCTTTCGGCAGCGGTCGGGCCGTTTGCGATCAGCAACGGCCTGGTTGATCCCGCGCGAATACCCCGCAACGGTGTGGCGGTGGTGCGTATCTGGCAAGCCAATATCGGCAAAACCATTATTGCCCACGTGCCGATTACAGACGGCGTGGTGCAGGAAACCGGCGACTTCGAGCTCGACGGCGTGACCTTTCCTGCGGCCGAAGTGCAACTGGAGTTCATGGACCCTGCCGCAGAAGAGGAAGGCGCTGGCGGCTCGATGTTCCCGACTGGCAATCTGGTTGATGACCTTGAGGTGCCGGGATTGGGTACGTTAAAGGTGACGATGATCAACGCCGGCATCCCGACCATCTTCGTGGACGCCGCCGCCATCGGCTACACCGGCAGCGAGCTGCAGGACGCGATCAACAGCGATCCGAACGTCTTGAGCATGTTCGAAACGATCCGGGCCTATGGCGCGGTGCGCATGGGCCTGATCGGCAATGTGGATGAGGCTGTCACCCGTCAGCACACGCCAAAAGTTGCGTTCGTGGCGCCGCCGGCAGAGTACCTTTCTTCCAGCGGCAAAAGGGTCACACCCCAGGACACTGACCTGCTGGTGCGCGCCATGTCCATGGGCAAACTCCATCACGCGATGATGGGCACGGCGGCGGTGGCCATCGGCACCGCGGCGGCTATTCCGGGCACGCTGGTCAACCTGGCAGCGGGCGGCGGCGAGCGCAGTGCGGTGCGTTTCGGTCATCCCTCCGGAACGTTGCGTGTCGGCGCCGAAGCGGCGCAAGTCAACGGCGAATGGCAAGTCAAAAAAGCCATTATGAGCCGCAGCGCACGGGTGTTGATGGAAGGGTGGGTGCGGGTGCCGGGCTGAAAACCCGGTTTCATCGGCCACCTCGGTCTGTAGGAGCCGGCTTGCTGGCGAACCGGCTATTCATGCACACCCATGGTACTGACCCACCGCTTTCGTACGATCGCGGTGAGTCAGGCACTGAAAATGGGGTCTGAAGCCTCGGTTCGCCAGCAAGCCGGCTCCTACAGGTCTGGAGCCAAGCGCTTATTTAAACCGCCGTTCCACGCCTTTCTCCACCAGCACCTTCGCCGAGATTTCCTCGACGGAAAAGTGCGTCGAGTTGATGTTCGGAATGTTTTCGCGGCGGAACAGGCTTTCGACTTCGCGCACTTCAAACTCGCATTGCGCGTAGCTCGAGTAGCGGCTGTTGGGTTTGCGCTCGTGTCGGATGGCGGTAAGGCGGTCGGGGTCGATGGTCAGGCCGAACAGCTTGTCGCGATGCAGCTTGAGCGCCGGGGGCAGCTGCAAGCGTTCCATGTCGTCCTCGGTCAGCGGGTAGTTGGCCGCCCGAATCCCGAACTGCATGGCCATGTACAGGCAGGTCGGCGTTTTGCCGCAGCGCGACACACCCACCAGGATGATGTCGGCCTTGTCGTAGTAATGCGTCCTGGCCCCGTCGTCGTTGTCCAGCGCGAAGTTCACTGCCTCGATTCGCTCCATGTAGTTGGAGTTGTGCCCGATGGAATGGGATTTGCCCACCGAATAGGAAGAGTGTGAACTAAGCTCCAGCTCCAGCGGGGCGAGGAAGGTCGAGAAGATGTCGATCATGAAGCCGTTGGAGGTGGCGAGGATTTCGCGGATGTCCTGATTCACGATGGTGTCGAAAATAATCGGACGGGCCTCATCCTTTTCGGCAGCGTTGTTGATTTGCTGGACCATCGCCCGAGCCTTCTCGACGCTGTCGATATAGGGCCTCGTGAACTTGTTGAAAGTAATGTTTTCAAATTGCGCTAACAGACTTTGCCCCAGGGTTTCGGCGGTTATGCCGGTGCCATCGGAGATGAAGAAAGCGGATCGTTTCATTTGCGCCCCGGGGCCTTAAGCTGATGGTCATTTATGGATATGATAGGCCGGCTTGCAGGCCCTGACTCGCTGCATTCTACCTGTATTCGGCAATCGGATTGCCCGGTCGACACAGCCACAACCCGGCTGTTCACGATCCAAAGCTGTGGGCTTGTCCTGATTACCTGCGATTCCAGCACCAAAGCGTTTCCCAACAATAATCGGTTAGTGGAGAGATCACCTTGGTAGAGTACGTAGTTTCCCTCGATAAGCTCGGCAAACATGATGTTGAGCATGTGGGGGGCAAGAACGCATCCCTCGGCGAGATGATCAGCAACCTGGCGGGCGCAGGCGTGTCCGTTCCCGGTGGCTTTGCCACTACAGCTCAGGCCTATCGTGATTTTCTTGAGCAAAGTGGTCTGAACGATCAGATCCATCAGGCCCTCGACGCTCTGGATGTCGACGACGTCAACGCGCTGGCCCGCACCGGCGCGCAGATTCGTCAGTGGATCATGGAGGCCGAATTCCCCGAGAAGCTCAACGCCGAAATTCGCACCGCCTTCGCCGAACTGTCGGCAGGCAACCCGGATGTCGCCGTTGCCGTGCGTTCTTCCGCCACCGCAGAAGATTTGCCGGACGCCTCGTTCGCCGGCCAGCAGGAAACCTTCCTCAACATTCGCGGCGTGGAAAACGTCATTCGTGCGGCCAAGGAAGTGTTCGCTTCGCTGTTCAACGACCGCGCCATTTCCTACCGTGTACACCAGGGCTTCGACCACAAGCTGGTGGCGCTGTCTGCCGGTGTGCAACGCATGGTGCGTTCGGAAACCGGCACGGCAGGCGTCATGTTCACCCTCGACACCGAGTCGGGTTTTCGCGACGTTGTGTTCATCACCGGCGCTTATGGTCTGGGCGAAACCGTCGTCCAGGGCGCCGTCAACCCGGACGAATTCTACGTTCACAAGAACACCCTTGAGGCCGGTCGCCCGGCGATCCTGCGCCGCAACCTGGGCAGCAAGGCCATCAAGATGATCTACGGCGAAGAAGCCAAGGCCGGCAAGTCGGTGAAAACCATCGACGTCGAGCCGGCCGATCGCGCACGCTTTTGCCTCAGCGATGAAGAAGTCAGCAACCTGGCCCGCCAGGCGATGATCATCGAGAAGCACTACCAGTGCCCGATGGACATCGAGTGGGCAAAAGACGGCGACGACGGCAAGCTGTACATCGTCCAGGCGCGGCCCGAAACGGTGAAGAGCCGGACATCGGCCAACGTCATGGAACGCTACCTGCTTAAAGAGAAGGGCACCGTCCTCGTCGAAGGCCGCGCCATTGGCCAGCGCATCGGAGCCGGCAAGGTACGGATCATCAAGGACGTCTCCGAGATGGACAAAGTCCAAGCCGGTGACGTGCTGGTCTCTGACATGACCGACCCGGACTGGGAGCCGGTGATGAAGCGCGCCAGCGCCATCGTCACCAACCGCGGCGGGCGCACCTGCCACGCGGCGATCATCGCCCGTGAGCTGGGCATTCCGGCAGTGGTCGGTTGCGGCAACGCCACTGAGTTGTTGCAGGATGGCCAAGGCGTCACCGTGTCCTGCGCCGAGGGCGACACCGGTTACATCTTCGAAGGCGAGCTGGGTTTCGACATCAAGCAGAACTCCGTCGACGCCATGCCGGAGTTGCCGTTCAAGATCATGATGAACGTCGGCAACCCTGATCGCGCGTTCGATTTTGCCCAACTGCCTAACGCGGGCATCGGCCTGGCGCGTCTGGAATTCATCATCAACCGGATGATCGGCGTGCACCCCAAAGCACTGCTGAACTACGCGAACCTGCCGCTGGACATCAAGGAAAGCGTCGACAAGCGCATCGCCGGCTATGACGACCCGGTCGGTTTCTATGTCGAGAAGCTGGTCGAGGGCATCAGCACCCTGGCCGCCGCGTTCTCGCCGAAGAAAGTCATCGTGCGGCTCTCGGACTTCAAGTCCAATGAATACGCCAACCTCATCGGCGGCAAGCTCTACGAGCCGGAAGAGGAAAACCCCATGCTGGGCTTCCGTGGCGCCTCGCGTTACATCAGCGAAAACTTCCGTGACTGCTTCGAACTCGAGTGCCGCGCCCTCAAGCGTGTGCGCAACGACATGGGTCTGACCAACGTCGAGATCATGGTGCCGTTCGTGCGCACCCTGGGCGAAGCCAGCCAGGTGATCGATCTGCTGGCCGAAAACGGTCTGGCGCGGGGCGAGAACGGGCTGCGCATCATCATGATGTGCGAACTGCCCTCCAACGCGCTGATGGCCGATGAGTTCCTGGAGTACTTCGACGGCTTCTCCATCGGCTCCAATGACCTGACTCAGCTCACCTTGGGTCTGGATCGAGACTCCGGGATCATCGCGCACCTGTTTGACGAGCGTAATCCTGCGGTGAAAAAGCTGCTGTCCAATGCCATTCAGGCCTGTAACAAGGCCGGCAAATACATCGGCATCTGTGGCCAGGGCCCCTCCGATCACCCGGACCTGGCGCGTTGGTTGATGGAGCAGGGCATCGAAAGCGTGTCGCTGAACCCCGATTCGGTGCTGGAGACCTGGTTCTTCCTGTCCGAAGAGGACGCTCCAACCTGATGCAGATGGAGTAACATGCCGGCCCGTTTGTACGGGCCGGTTTCCTGAACAAGGGCGGGTTTTAACGAATCCGCCCTTTTTCATGGGTGATTTTCAGCGCGCAGAGAGCGTCAACCTGCAGTAATGGCCTGCGGTACAAGCCTGCAGCCACGGCGGCCAGCCACCACTGTCAGCCGCCACTGTCGGCCACCACCAATGGCGGCCGCAGAAGCAGTTCCGACAAGGGTCTGAACCGGACCGAACCCGACTCACTCAAGACTTCCAGCAAGAGCACCATGCAAAGCAGCAGTCATCTTTTCCCTGTAGCCCTGATCAGCGCCGAGCGTCGTGGCGACCTGACCGAGGACGTGTACCGCCTGAAGCCCGGCAACAGCCCGGATTTCACTGTCGAAATCGCTGTCACCCGACTGGGTCGTGTTGCGGCGCCGGACGCCCGGGGCGTGCCAGTTGTGCTGCTGCACGGCAGCTTTTCCAATCGCCGCTTCTGGTATTCGCCCAAGGGTATTGGCCTGGGTGCGTACCTGGCGCGCGAAGGGTTCGACGTCTGGATCGCGGAGATGCGCGGCCACGGGCTGTCAGCGCGCAACAGCGCTTACGCGGGCAACTGTGTCGCCGATTACGCCCGCTACGATCTGCCGGCCATCGCCGCGTTCGTCCGTGAGCAGACCGGTCAGGCGCCGCACTGGGTCGGTCATTCCCTGGGCGGCACCACGCTGGCGGCCGCGCTGGGCGGGCAGACGCTGACGGCGGACGACGCAGCCTCCGTGGCAATCTTCGGCAGCCAGGTCACCCGCAGCCACTGGCCGCTCAAAGTACCGCCGCTGCAGTGGCTCGCACGGCTGACACTCAAGCGCTTCGAGCATGTTTCGGGCCCGCGCTTCAAACGCGGCCCTGAGGATGAGCCGATGGGCGTGATCCTGGAAAGCATGCGCTGGCACGGCCTGTTCGGGCGCTTCGGGGATAAAAAGGACAATTGGTGGTCGGGGCTGGCGCAGGTGACGGTGCCGTTGCTGGCTGTCGCCGCAGTCGGGGATCATCAAGACCCGGAATGGGCGTGCCGCGAACTGTTCGATCAGTTTGGCGCGCCCGACAAGTCATTTCTGGTCCTCGGTCGCGACCACGGCTTCAGCGAGGATTTCGACCATGTGCAGATGCTGGTCAGCAAAGCCGCGCAGACCCAGGTGTGGCCGCGCGTCGCGGACTGGCTGAACCGCCATGCCGCAGCCGCCAAGACTGAATCAACGCTGAACATGATGGCAACTCCGCAGCTATGAGGGTCGCGACCATTCCTTGCGCGCCGACTTGGGGATAAGCTGCGCTCACGTCAGTCCGGGTCAGTAAATGCACGTCACGACTCGTCGGTCGGGTTTTTGTTCTATATAAGAAGACGGCGCGGGGCGTTTCGGTGTGTCACACCCGCCAGCTATGCTCGAGCCGTTGTATCCGACCCGTAGAGCCTTTTCTGACAGGAGTTACCCCATGCACTACATCACCCCGGACTTGTGCGACGCTTACCCTGAACAGGTTCAGGTGGTCGAGCCAATGTTCAGCAACTTCGGTGGCCGTGATTCGTTTGGCGGCGAGATCGTGACGCTCAAATGCTTTGAGGACAATTCTCTGGTCCGTGAGCAGGCTGAGCAGGACGGCACGGGCAAGGTGCTGGTGGTTGACGGCGGAGGCTCGCTGCGTTGCGCGTTGCTGGGCGACATGATCGCCGAGAAAGCTGCTAAAAACGGCTGGGAAGGGATGGTCATCTACGGCTGCGTGCGCGACGTCGATGTCCTGGCGCAGACCGATCTGGGCGTGCAGGCGTTGGCCAGTCACCCGCTGAAGACCGAAAAGCGCGGCCTGGGTGAACTCAACAAGGTCGTCAACTTCGGTGGCGTGACCTTCAGGCCGGGCGAATTCGTGTACGCCGACAACAACGGCATCATTGTCTCGCCCATCGCATTGACGATGCCGGACTGATCAACTTTCATTCTTATGGGTGCAGCCACCAGGTCTGCACCGCAGTCAGCAAGGATACGAATGTTCGACGAATCAAACGCGCAGTGGGGGCTGGTTCATGCCCTCGTGCTGGACGGTAAGGGCGGAGCGCGTTCGATTCCTCGAACCGAACTGGATGGTTTGCAACTGGAGCCCCACGAAAGCGTGTGGCTTCACTGGGATCGCAGTCACCCGCAGACCCAGACGTGGTTGCGCAGCGCGAGCGGGCTAAGCCAGTTCGTCTGTGACCTGATGCTGGAAGAGAACACCCGGCCGCGCTTGCTGGCGCTGCCCGAGAACGAGTTGTTGCTGTTCCTGCGTGGCGTCAACCTGAACCCGGGCGCCGAACCGGAGGATATGGTCTCGGTGCGGATTTTCGCGGCGGCTCAGCGAGTAATCTCATTGCGCCTGCGCTCCCTGCGGGCGACTGACGAGTTGATCGCCTCGCTCAACGAAGGCAAAGGGCCCAAAACCGCATCAGAGCTGCTGCTTTATCTGGCCCAGTTTCTCACCGACAAGGTCCAGGCCGTCGTCAGCGAGCTGACCGAACTGGTCGATGACATGGAAGAACGCATAGATGCCGACGAGCGGTATATGCCCGAGCACGGCAACATGGTGCACATCCGCAGGCGCGCGGCAGGGCTGCGGCGTTTTCTTGCACCGCAGCGTGAGATCTACGCGCAACTGACGCGCAGCAAGATGCCGTGGTTCGTGGAGGACGATGCGGACTACTGGAACGAATTGAACAACAGTCTCACCCGGTATCTGGAAGAGCTGGAATTGACCCGAGAGCGAGTGGGGCTGGTGCTTGAGGCCGAAGACCGCCGCCTCAGCGAGCGCATGAACAGGACCATGTACCGGTTTGGCATCATCACTGGAATTTTTCTGCCGATGAGCTTTCTGACAGGCTTGCTGGGCATCAACGTGGGAGGCATTCCCGGCTCGGAAAACCCATACGGTTTTCTCTTCGCGTGCCTTTTGATGCTGGTGGTTGCGATAGGGCAGATGTGGTTGTTCAAGCGCCTGCGTTGGGTATAACGGTAAAAAAGTCACAGCCGTCTGGATGTGTTGTGTGACTCCTGCACATCTGCCTGCGTCTTTCAGTGACATAGCGTGAGGTGCCCGATGCACGACCCGTTTGAAGAATCACTGCGAGACATGCTCAATTCGTCGTCCAGCAGCCGCGACGACGATGCCGTTCTGGGCCGGGTATTGAAGACCGCTAACCGTCAGGTGGGCGCCGGTGATCTGTTCAGTCTTCTGGGTCGTTGCACGCAAGCGTTGATGATTGCCGTAAACAACGGCTCCGCTCACGTTTCACCTGTTTCCCGTCGCAAGGCGACACGCGCCGGCACCACGTTTACCGGCGCACAAGACAAGGCTGATTGAATATGGAATTGGATCTCTGGACGCAGAGTCTGGTCACTGCAATGACTGCGTTGTGGACCAAAGTGGCAAACTTCATCCCGAATCTGTTCGGGGCTCTGGTGGTCGTGCTTTTGGGTTTCGTGGTGGCGAAGCTGCTCGACACCCTGCTTTCCAAGCTGTTGGCAAAACTCGGTCTTGATCGGCTGATGGGCGGTACGGGGCTGACCAAGCTGATCAGCCGCGCAGGCATTCAGGTCCCGATTTCCACCTTGATCGGCAAGATCGTTTATTGGTTCGTGCTCTTGATTTTTCTGGTGTCGGCGGCAGAATCGCTGGGGCTGGAGCGGGTATCCGCGACGCTGGACATGCTTGCGCTGTATCTGCCGAAGGTATTCGGCGCTGCGCTGGTGTTGCTGGTGGGCGTATTGCTCGCGCAACTGGTTAACGGCATCGTGCGTGGCGCGGCCGAAGGGGTAGGGCTGGATTATTCGGCCGGCCTCGGCAGAATCGCTCAATGGCTGGTGATCATCATCAGTATTTCGGTGGCGATCAGTCAGCTTGAGGTCAAAACGGACCTGCTGAACCACGTCATCGTCATCGGATTGATTACCGTTGGTCTGGCCGTTGCGTTGGCCATGGGTCTGGGAAGCCGCGAAATCGCGAGCCAGATCCTGGCGGGAATTTATGTGCGGGAGTTGTACCAGGTAGGGCAACAAGTGCGTGTTGGAGAGGTCGAAGGGCAGATCGAGGAAATTGGCACGGTGAAAACCACCCTGCTGACCGAGGAAGGCGAGTTGGTGTCTTTGTCCAACCGGATCCTCCTTGAGCAGCGAGTGAGCAGCCGTTGAGTCGGCGAACCTGCTAATGTATGCCGCCGCAAAAATCCGGGCGAGTTCCGGGTGCGGTGGACATCTCCCTGACCGTCGGCACGACTTGTTTTGAATAACGCTCAATCGCCCTCTCTGCGCTATGACCCACGCGAGCTCTCCGACGAGGAGCTGGTGGCGCGCTCGCACGACGAGCTGTTCCATGTCACGCGTGCGTATGAAGAGCTGATGCGTCGTTACCAGCGGACACTTTTTAACGTGTGCGCACGCTATCTGGGGAACGATCGCGATGCTGACGATGTCTGTCAGGAAGTGATGCTTAAGGTGTTGTATGGCTTGAAGAACTTCGAGGGTAAATCGAAGTTCAAAACCTGGCTCTACAGCATTACGTACAACGAATGCATCACGCAGTACAGGAAGGAGCGGCGAAAGCGTCGGTTGCTGGACGCTTTGAGTCTTGACCCCCTCGAGGAAGCGTCGGAAGAAAAGGCGCCGAAACCAGAAGAAAAGGGCGGGCTTGATCGCTGGCTTGTGTATGTGAACCCGATCGACAGAGAGATTCTGGTGCTACGATTTGTCGCAGAGCTGGAGTTTCAGGAGATCGCAGACATCATGCACATGGGCCTGAGTGCCACGAAAATGCGCTACAAACGGGCACTTGATAAATTACGTGAGAAATTTGCAGGCGTTACCGAAACTTAACTCGGCGCAAATATCTCTAACGAGCAGGCAAGTTCTGATAGACTTGCCGACGAGTTGTCTCTCGCTTAGGGGGACTGCTTTACAATCACCAGATGGGGATTTAACGGATGAAACTGAAAAACACCTTGGGCTTGGCCATTGGTACTATTGTTGCCGCAACTTCGTTCGGCGCTCTGGCACAAGGCCAAGGCGCAGTCGAAATCGAAGGCTTCGCCAAGAAAGAACAGTTCGACAGCGCTCGTAACTTCAAAAACGACGGCAACCTGTTCGGCGGTTCTGTTGGCTACTTCCTGACCGACGACGTTGAATTGCGTCTGGGCTATGACGAAGTGCACAACGTCCGTAGCGACAATGGCCAGAACATCAAGGGCGCGAACACCGCTCTGGACGCTCTGTACCACTTCAACAACCCGGGCGACATGCTGCGTCCATACGTTTCGGCTGGTTTCTCCGATCAGAGCATCGATCAGAACGGCAGCAACGGTCGTAACCGTTCCACCTTCGCCAACATCGGCGGCGGTGCCAAGCTGTACTTCACTGACAACTTCTATGCCCGTGCTGGCGTTGAAGCTCAGTACAACATCGACCAGGGCGACACCGAGTGGGCTCCTAGCGTCGGTATCGGTGTAAACTTCGGCGGCGGTTCGAAGAAAGTTGAAGCAGCACCAGCTCCAGTAGCTGAAGTGTGCTCCGACAGCGACAACGACGGCGTCTGCGACAACGTTGACAAGTGCCCGGACACCCCGGCAAACGTGACGGTTGACGCTAACGGCTGCCCAGCTGTTGCTGAAGTCGTTCGTGTAGAGCTGGACGTTAAATTCGACTTCAACAAGTCGGTTGTGAAGCCAAACAGCTACGGCGACATCAAGAACCTGGCTGACTTCATGAAGCAGTACCCACAGACCACCACCACTGTTGAAGGTCACACTGACTCCGTCGGTCCTGACGCTTACAACCAGAAGCTGTCCGAGCGTCGTGCAAACGCCGTTAAGCAAGTTCTGGTTAACCAGTACGGTGTTGGCGCTAACCGCGTGAACTCGGTTGGCTACGGCGAAACTCGCCCAGTTGCTGACAACGCAACTGACGCTGGCCGTGCTGTTAACCGCCGCGTAGAAGCACAAGTAGAAGCCCAAGCTAAGTAATTAGCCTCGCTTCACGAAAAACCCGGCCTAGGCCGGGTTTTTCTTTGCCTGCGATTTAGCATCCGCAGTGAACCGTCGGGTAGGGATCTGCTGTGGTTCAGGGCTTGAGCATCCAGGCCAGCATCAGCAGATTGATTACTAGCGAGAGCAAGGCCACTGTGCGCCAGACCTTCAACGGCTCCCGTTCAAGCAACGGCAGCGTGCGCCGGTCATGTGGCTGGAGTTCGCCTTGTCGAAACGCTATCAACCAATGCTCGGCCGTCTCGAAGCGCTTGAGTGGGTCGGCAAGCAATGCACGCTGTAAATGATGTTCCAGCCACTCCGGGACATCCGGGCGGTAACGGCCAGCGGGTTGTGGATGACCATAGCGGTGGTGCTGGAAGGGTTCGATTTCGCCGTAGGGGTAGTGGCCGGTCAGCAGAAAGTACAGCGTCACGCTGGCCGCATACAGATCGAACGCGGGGCAGGGCTCCGCGCCGTCGAAGGCTTCGGGCGGCATGAAGCTGGGTGTGCCAGGCACATCACCGTCCTCAACGACAGACAGTCCGGGACAGTAGGCCAACCCGAAGTCCAGCACGCGGAGTGCGCCTGACGCATCGAGCAGCAGGTTCTCCGGTTTGATGTCGCGGTGAATGATATTGCGGCGGTGCAACAGCGCCACGGCGCCGATGAGGTTCTGCGCCAGTCCAAGCCATTGAGGCAGCGGCATCGGTCCGTCACTCACGAAGAGCTCGGCAAGGGTTCGGCCCGCATGCTCACGCATCACGTAATATAAGTGCTGGCGCTGGGTGCAGGCATGCACCTGCGGGAAGCTGACGCCTGCGACGCGCCTCAGAAACCACTCTTCGAGCAACAAGGCTTGGCCTGCGCCCGCTTCATCAACCCGCGCGGGCGCAATCGTCTTCAACAGCCATGGCTGCTGCTGACTGTCGCGGACGCGATAAAGCAGCGATTGCCGCGAGTCGCCAATACGTCCCTCAACGTGCCAGCCCTCAAATGTCTGGCCTGCCTTGAGCTTCGGCGGGACAGGCCACTGTTGCAGTTGCATCAATGTTTCGCCCAGGCTGTCGGAGCCCAACTGATCAACCTCAATCAGTACAGCGCTGGCATTGTCGGTGCTACCGCACAGATGTGCCGCGTTGACTAATGTGCGCACGGCCGTATCCAGGTCGGCTTGTTCGCCGAGAATCGCACCTATCTTCGCGTTACCCAATGTCGCCCACACGCCGTCGCTGACCAGCAGCAGGCGCTCGCCTGCGTGGAGTTCACCGTCCAGGTAGTCCATGACCACGTACTGGTCCAGGCCGAGTGCGCGTTTGAGCACGTGTTGCATGTCGGGCTGCTCCCAGACATGGTCCTGGCTGATTTGCTGAAGCTGGCCCGGTTGCCATCGGTACACGCGGCAGTCGCCGACATGGGCGAGGGTGAAGCGACGCCCGCGCAGGACCAGCGCGCTCAGCGTGGTCAACAAGCCGTTGGCGAGCAGCCAGCGGTTCTGCGCAAGAAGAAGGCGATCCATCGCCTGTGCGACGCTCCAGGTTTCCGGCGTCGCGTAGTAATCCATCGCCAGTGCCTGCAAGGTGGCGCGAGCAGCCAGGCCACCGTCGGCGCATTGGCTGACACCGTCGGCAAGCGCGAACAGGTAGCCCTTGCTGGCGGCGAGGGCCGGGGCGGGTGTCACCACGCGCATGGCGTCCTGATTTTCGGCGCGCGGCCCGGTCGCGCTGTGTTCGGCGACGCGCAGTTGCAGGCCGCTCACGGTATTGGCGACCCGGACGTTGGGCTGATCGAGACTCACGCTCTAGACGCGGGCGGCGGTCACCGCCGCCGAGCCCCAGGTGGTTCTCCAGCGACGCTTGACGTTCATCAGCCCGAACCACGCCAGCACGCCCAGCAGCGCAAACAGCCAAAGGCCCAATTGGTATTCGCCGGTGTTCTGTTTGATGGCCCCCAGTCCTGCGGCAAGCAGGAAGCCGCCGATGCCGCCGGCCATGCCGATGAGCCCGGTCATCACGCCGATCTCTTTACGAAAGCGTTGTGGCACCAGTTGGAACACCGCGCCATTGCCCGCCCCGAGACCCAACATGGCAGCGACGAACAATGCCAGGGCCGCCCACGAACTGGGCAGGTTGAAGCCGACTGCTGCAATGCAGATTGCCGCCACTGCGTACATCCCGGAGAGGGTTCTGATACCGCCGAAGCGATCGGCCAGCGCGCCGCCCAACGGGCGCATCATGCTGCCGCCAAACACGCAGGCGGCGGTGTAGTAGCCGGCGGTCACCGGGCTCAGGCCGTATTGGTCGTTGAAGTAGCCGGGCAGGGCGCTGGCCAGACCGATGAAGCCGCCAAAGGTCACGCTGTAGAAGAACATGAACCACCAGCTGTCGCGGTCGCCCAGTGCCTTGAAGTAGTCGGCCATGGACTTGGCTTTGGGACGTTCGGGCGCGTTTTTCGCCATCAACGAGAACGCAATCAGGGTCAGCAGCAACGGCGCCACAGCAAAGCCGAAGACGTTGTTCCAGCCAAAGCTGGCGGCCAGGACGGGCGCGATCAGGGCGGCGAACACGGTCCCGGAGTTACCGGCGCCGGCGATGCCCAACGCCTTGCCCTGATGCTGCGGCGGGTACCACTGCGAGGCCAGCGGCAGTGCGACGGCGAACGAGGCGCCGGCCATGCCCAGAAACACGCCTAACAGCAGCGCCTGTTCGTAGCTGTGGATCCCCAGCTGCCAGGCACCCAGCAGGGCGGCGATAACGATCACCTGGCCGATGAGGCCGGCGGTTTTCGGTGAAAGCTGGTCCGCGAGCATGCCCATGATGAAGCGCAACACGGCGCCTGCCAGGATGGGCGTGGCGACCATCAGGCCGCGTTGCTGAGTGGTGAGGTGCAAATCGGCGGCGATCTGCACCGCCAGCGGGCCGAGCAGATACCAGACCATGAAGCTCAGGTCGAAGTACAGGAACGCGGCGAAGAGCGTCGGTTTGTGGCCGGCCTTCCAGAAACTTGTATTCATCTAACACCTCATCTGCAGGAAATCGTGATCGGTGCCGGCATCGCTCGCACCGCTTCGGGTCAGGTCATGCAGGCGAAGCACCAGAGCGGCACTCCACCCGCCCCGATGTGCTCGGGGCTAAAACGAAAAAACGCCGCAGCCCTGCGCGGATTCGCGAAGGGGTGCGACGTCTGTGTCGTGAGTGGGCAACCGCCGTTGGCTACCTGTTAGGTCTAACTAGCAAAACGCACGCCAGAATCATCCCTGGCTGCACGGGGTTCATTTTGTAGGAGCCGGCTTGCTGCGGGCCGCGGTCGGACGAATGCGGTGGGTCAGCGGTGTAGATGTCCGCTAACAGAGAGGTTCGCCAGCAAGCCGGCTCCTACAGGGTGAGCTGGGTGTAGTCAGGTGATTGCCGGCGGCCTTTGCTGGTTTGATGAAGCTTCACCGAGGTCGATCCCGGACAGCGGGAGTCTCCAAGCCGTCAACCCAGCAGTTCGCTCATGGCGATGATCTGTTCGGCCACCTGAATCAGCTTCTGCTGCCGGCTCATGGCCTGGCGTCGCATCAGCGTGTAGGCCTCTTCCTCGTTGCACTGCTTCATCTTCATCAACAGGCCCTTGGCGGTCTCGATGCGTTTGCGTTCGGCCAGTTGCTGGTCACGGGCGTGCAGTTGCGCACGCAGGTCCTGGTCGCTTTCGAAGCGCGCCATCGCCACATCGAGAATCGGCTGCAAACGCTGGGCGTGGATGCCTTCAACGATGTAGGCACTGACCCCCGACTTGATCGCCTGGCGCATCACGCCGGGGTCGTGCTCATCAGTGAACATCACGATCGGGCGCGGCAGGTCTCGGGTCACCAGCACCACTTGTTCCAGAACGTCCCGGCCAGGGGATTCGGTGTCGATGAGAATCACGTCGGGGCGCACGGCCTGGACGCGCGCCGGCAGATCGATGATGAGGCCGGATTCGTCGATCACCTCGAAACCGGCTTCGGTCAGCGCAGCCTTGAGGCGACCGACTTTTTTAGGGGTGTCGTTGATCAGCAGGATTCGCAGCATGTCGGCGTCTCCTCAGTGATCAGCGTTAACGAGGGCGGCATCGGCGAGGGCATGCAGTTTGAAACTGCGCGCGTACCGGGCGGGGTCGCTGCCATCCCAGATTTTGCCGTCGATTAACTGACTGCTGCGCATTGGCGATGCGGGGACGGCGATGCCCAGAGCTTCGGCGGCCTGACGGTACAACCCCAACTGCTGGACGCTGCGAGCCACGCCGAGATAATCCGGGTCCTGGCGCAGCAAGCCCCAGCGGCGAAACTGGGTCATGAACCACATGCCGTCCGACAGCCACGGCATGTTGACCTGGCCGTTGCGATGGAAGCGGATGGCATGGTGATCGGACCACTGGTTGCCGAGCCCGTCGTCGTACTCGCCGAGCAACCTGGATTCGATCGCGCCAACCGGCGCATTGACGTAGTCGGCGGCGCTGAGCAATTGCGCGGTGCTGCGCCGGTTATCCGGACTTGCCTCAATGAAGCGGCTGGCTTGCAGTACCGCCATCACCAGTGCCCGCGCGGTGTTTGGATACTGGCGGACAAATTCGAGACTGCAGGCCAGGACCTTTTCCGGGTGGTCCGGCCAGATGGCCTGAGACGTCGCCAGTGTGAAGCCCAGCTTCTGTTGCACCGCGCTGGCGCCCCACGGCTCACCGACGCAAAAGCCATCGATGCGCCCGGCCTGCAGATGCTCGACCATTTGCGGCGGCGGCACGACCACGCTGTTGACGTCGCGCAGCGGGTGAATGCCCTGGCTCGCGAGCCAGTAATAAAGCCACAGCGCGTGATTGCCGGTGGGGAATGTTTGCGCGAACGTCAGTTTTGAGTCGCTTTGGTGCGTATGCCGATCAAGTGCCTCAGGAGTGGTCACGCCGGCGTCCTGCAGCGAGCGCGACAGGTTGATGCTCTGACCGTTCTGATTCAGGCCCATGAGGACGGCCATGTCTGTTGCGGGGCCGGCCAGACCCAATTGAACGGCGTAGACCAGGCCGTAGAGGCTGTGGGCAGCGTGCAGCTCGCCGCTGACCAGCTTGTCGCGCAAATTTGCCCATGATGTCTGCCGGTGCAGGTTGATGTGCAGCCTGTACGGCTGGGCAAAGCCTTGGGTGGCGGCGACGACCAGCGAGGCGCTGTCAGTGAGGGCCATGAAGCCGAGGTCGACGCTGGCCAGTTCGGGGGCGTCGCTGCCGTTGATCCAGACCTGCGAAGGGTTAATCGTGTCATTCATTGTTTACGAGCCCGCCTGGAGGTCGGCATGTGCAAGAGAGCGCTGCCGAACGTCCAAAAAAAACGCCGCCCCGCCCCGGTTGATCCGGGGCGACAGCGACGTCGTTGTCCTGTGTCTCGCTCCGCCGTTGGATCGAGTCGATGAAGGGCAGCAAGCAAGCGATATGCCAGTGGCGGAGGTGGGCTTCAGCAAAGTTCTCGACATGCCTCGCGCTTGGCCCGTACCGGCGTTTATAATCCGCCGCTGATCCCAGCCGCAATCGAGCCGCGACCGCCCATGTATAACCTGGCCCGCCAGTTACTGTTCAAACTTTCCCCGGAAGCGTCCCACGATCTGTCCATCGATCTGATTGGAGCCGGTGGGCGCCTGGGCCTTAATGGCCTATTCAACAAGGCACCGATGCAGCTGCCGGTGACCGTCATGGGCCTGCGCTTCCCCAACCCGGTCGGGCTGGCGGCGGGGCTGGACAAGAACGGCGCGGCCATCGACGGTTTTGCCCAGCTGGGCTTCGGTTTCGTCGAAATCGGCACCGTCACGCCGCGCCCGCAACCGGGCAATCCGAAGCCGCGCATTTTCCGCCTGCCCCACGCCGAGGCCATTATCAACCGCATGGGCTTCAACAATCTGGGCGTCGACAATCTGGTCAGCCGTGTGCAGGCCGCGCAGTACAACGGCGTGCTGGGCATCAACATCGGGAAGAATGCCGACACGCCGGTCGAGCGGGCAGTCGATGACTACCTTATCTGTCTGGACAAGGTCTACGACCACGCCAGCTACATCACCGTCAACGTCAGTTCGCCGAACACGCCCGGGCTGCGCAGCCTGCAGTTCGGCGATTCACTCAAGCAGTTGCTCCAGGCCTTGCGTTCGCGCCAGGAAGCCCTGACCCACATTCACGGCAAGCGTGTGCCGCTGGCGATCAAGATCGCCCCCGACATGACCGATGAGGAAACCGTGCTGGTTGCCAGCGCGCTGCTGGAGTCGGGAATGGATGCCGTGATTGCAACCAACACCACCCTCAGCCGTCAGGGCGTCGAAGGGTTGCCCCACGGCGACGAAACTGGCGGGCTCTCGGGTGCTCCGGTGCGCGAGCAGAGCACGCACATCGTCAAAGTGCTGGCCGGTGAGCTGGGCGGGCGGATGCCGATCATCGCCGCCGGCGGCATCACCGAAGGCAGGCACGCCGCCGAGAAGATCGCGGCCGGAGCGAGTCTGGTGCAGATCTATTCGGGTTTTATTTACAAGGGCCCGGCGCTGATTCGCGAATCGGTGGACGCCATCGCATCGATGAGCCGTCAAGCGGTGTGACGAAAAGAGGGGTTCCGACTGGAACCCCTCTTGGGCCTTGGCCCGCCGCCCGGGTGGGACGTGCGTGTTATCGGTGTAGCGAGTCAAAAATGTCGAAGAAGCTTTAGGTCAGGCTGTAACGTGAGGTTGCGTCAGCCGACCGCGTGAAGTTCGTTGAGTCTGTGAATGCCCGCAGTGCCGGTCATACCGTCCCAGTTGTCGCCGCGTCCTTCTCGCCAGCCATTGATCCAGGCTTGACGCACTGACGGTAGAGTAAATGGGCAAAGCTCACGGGATTTACCAGATACGCCGTATTGATATCCGCGCGAAAATGCTCTTTCCAACGGATCACGCTTAAGTCTTCTCATAGGGTGTTGCCCTCGTTTGTTGACTGTAATGTCCCTGGAGACCTCGGGTTGAGGTCGGGCAGAAATGCTCTGCCATTAACGGCCCGCTGCCGGCGTCGCGGGCTTGATGCCATCGCCGTTGCGGTGATGGCCTGGATGATTTCTAACCAATGAAGGTTGCCCTGTGAATGACCGTTTAGTCATAAGAACGTCATATCTCAGGCATAAGCGCCATAAGGCGTGCAGCCTTTGAACCGCGCTTTTTTTTGAAAGCCCCTTGAACCGCGGTTCTTGGGGGAGAGTGCAAAAGTTTCGCACTTACGACTGATGGCCGTTTGCGGCCAGCCGAAAAGCGACGAAGGGTCACCGATGTGACTTTTTATTGCCGCCACCGTCGTGCTGAATAGTCTTTTTTATACCAAACCGTCGCGTTCACACGTTGGCGGGCCGTCGTATCCGAAATGCATCGGTGCGAAGGACAGGCACAAACTGTGTGCCGCGCAGCCGTCCTCCTTGAAAGGCGTCTGTTTGAATCGGGTCGGACAATGCGTTGTCCGGCCGCTATAGCCCAAGGCTCTGGAATACTCATGTCGGACCGTTACGAACTCTTCCTCACCTGCCCGAAGGGCCTCGAAGGCTTGCTTGCCGAGGAGGCCACTGCCCTTGGCCTGGAGGAAACCCGCGAGCACACGTCGGCCATTCGCGGCACCGCCGACATGGAGACCGCCTACCGGCTGTGCCTGTGGTCGCGACTGGCCAACCGGGTACTGCTGGTCCTCAAGCGCTTCCCGATGAAGGACGCCGAAGACCTTTATCACGGCGTGCACGACATCGAGTGGGCCGACCATCTGGAGCCGGAAGGCACGCTGGCCGTGGAGTTCAGCGGGCACGGTTCGGGCATCGACAACACCCATTTCGGCGCCTTGAAGGTCAAAGACGGCATCGTCGACCGCTTGCGCACTGCCGACGGACTGCGCCCCTCGGTCGATAAACTCAACCCCGACCTGCGCGTGCACCTGCGCCTGGACCGGGGCGAAGCGATTTTGTCCCTGGACCTGTCCGGCCACAGCCTGCACCAGCGCGGTTACCGCCTGCAGCAAGGCGCTGCGCCGCTCAAGGAAAACCTCGCCGCCGCCATTCTGATTCGCTCCGGCTGGCCACGCATTGCTGCTGAAGGCGGCGCGCTGGCTGACCCGATGTGCGGCGTCGGCACATTCCTGGTGGAGGCGGCGATGATTGCCGCTGATATCGCGCCCAACCTCAAGCGCGAGCGCTGGGGTTTCTCCGCGTGGCTGGGTCACGTGCCGGCGATCTGGCGCAAGCTGCACGACGAAGCGCTGGAGAGGGCGCAAGCCGGCCTGGCCAAACCGCCGTTGTGGATTCGCGGTTACGAAGCCGATCCGCGGTTGATTCAGCCCGGCCGCAATAACGTCGAACGCGCCGGCCTGAGCGAATGGATCAAGATCTATCAGGGCGAAGTGGCGACCTTCGAGCCGCGTCCCGATCAGAATCAGACCGGTCTGGTCATCTGCAACCCTCCCTACGGCGAACGTCTGGGCGACGAGGCGAGCCTGTTGTACCTCTATCAGAACCTCGGCGAGCGTCTGCGTCAGGCCTGCCTGAACTGGGAGGCCGCAGTGTTCACCGGCGCCCCGGACCTGGGCAAGCGCATGGGCATCCGCAGTCATAAGCAATATGCGTTCTGGAACGGCGCGCTGCCGTGCAAGCTGCTTTTGATCAAAGTCCTGCCGGACCAGTTTGTGACCGGCGAGCGCCGCACACCGGAGCAGCGTCAGGCCGAACGTGAGCAGGCCGCTTACGACCAGACCCCGGACGCGCCGCAGGAGCGTCAGTACAACAAGAACGGCAACCCGATCAAGCCGGCACCGGCGCCGGTCATTGAGCAACCGCGCCTGAGCGAAGGCGGGCAGATGTTTGCCAATCGCCTGCAGAAGAACGTCAAGGCACTGGGCAAATGGGTCAAGCGCGAAGGCATCGATTGCTACCGCGTCTACGATGCGGACATGCCCGAGTACGCCATGGCCATCGACCTGTACCACGATTGGGTGCACGTCCAGGAATACGTGGCGCCGAAATCCATCGACCCGGAGAAAGCGTCCATCCGCATGTTCGATGCACTGGCGGCCATTCCGCAGGCACTGGGCATCGACAAGAGCCGGGTGGTGGTCAAGCGCCGCGAGCGCCAGAGCGGCACCAAACAGTACGAGCGCCAGAGCGCCCAGGGCAAGTTCAACGAGGTGAACGAAGGCGGCGTGAAGCTGCTGGTCAACCTTACGGATTACCTGGACACCGGTCTGTTTCTCGATCACCGGCCGATGCGTATGCGCATTCAGCGCGAAGCGGCAGGCAAGCGTTTTCTCAACCTGTATTGCTACACCGCGACCGCCAGCGTGCACGCGGCCAAGGGCGGCGCGCGCAGCACCACCAGCGTCGACCTGTCCAAGACTTACCTGGACTGGGCCCGTCGCAACCTCTCGCTCAATGGTTTCTCAGACAAGAACCGTCTGGAGCAGAGCGATGTGATGGTCTGGCTTGAGGCCAGTCGTGATGAATACGACCTGATCTTCATCGACCCGCCGACCTTCTCGAACTCCAAGCGCATGGAAGGGGTGTTTGACGTGCAGCGCGATCAGGTGCAGTTGATCGACCTGGCCATGGCGCGCCTGGCGCCCGGCGGCGTGCTGTATTTCTCCAACAACTTCCGCAAGTTCCAGCTCGAAGAGACGCTGGTGGAGCGGTACGCGGTGGAAGAAATCACTCAGCAGACGGTTGACCCTGACTTTGCCCGCAACGGAAAAATCCACCGGGCCTGGAAAATCACTGCGCGTTGATGGCAGCTTCTTTCCAGACGTCTGGGCGCGGGTAGGGCAGAACATGCCCGGAGCCGCGAGCCATGTTGTTCAGGCAACGTGGCTCAGTTCAGCGGCAGGGCAACGATGACCTCAAGCCCGCCGCCGGGCTGATTGCCAAGGGTCAGCGTTCCTCCGTGTTCAAGTACGGTGGCGCGCGCCGCCGACAAGCCCAGGCCGACACCGCCGGTGTGCTTGTTGCGTGAGCCTTCGATGCGATAAAAAGGCGCAAACACCTGCTCCTGCAGCTCGGGTGCAATACCCGGGCCGCGGTCCTTGACGCAGATTTCGACCCAGTCGGGCAGAGTGTCCAGCTCAACACTGACCTCAAGTCCGTATTTCACTGCGTTATCGATCAGGTTGACCACGGCCCGCTTGATGCCGACGGGGCGACCGTTATAGACCAGACGGCCAATCCCTGTGTAGGCCACATCGACGCCTGCATCCTTGAAATCATCTATCACCGTGAGCAGCAGCTCGGCCAGATCGAAGTCCGTGGCGGGTTCCAGGCGCGCATCGTCGCGGAAAAAATCCAGCGCGGAATTGACCATGCTTTGCATCTCATCCACATCCCGGAACAGTCTGGATTGCTGCTCGGCGTCCTCGACGAATTCGCCGCGCAGGCGCATGCGTGTGAGCGGGGCCCGCAGGTCATGGGAAATGGCCGCGAGCATCTGCGTGCGGTCGTTGAGAAAGTGCTGGATCTGCGCCTGCATGGCGTTGAACGCCAAGATCGCCTGACGAATTTCATGGGGCCCGACGACAGCAATCGGCGGCGCGCGAAAATCCTTGCCGAATCGTCTGGCGCCTTCCGCGAACCGCTCCAGCGGCGTGGCCAGGTGACGGGTCGCGATCAGCACCACTATCAGTGTCGAGATCAAGGCCAGTATCAAAACGACGAGATTGCGCTTGAACGGGTCGAGCCCCCATTTGCGCGTGGGCACGGAGAACTGCAACCAGGAGCCGTCGGCAAGCTGCAGCATCAGGACGTAGGGCCGCTCGACGTATTGGCTGCCCCAGTCGTCCGGGTCATAGGCTTCGATCGAGGCCTGGGGCATCTCCAGCAGTTCGCGCAATAGCGCCTGACCGTCGCTGAAACCCGGCTCGTTAATGGCGGGCAGGTGCGCATCGTCATGGCGCAACAACCATCGGACATTGAAGGTTTTGTCGGCGGCCGCGTCAGCGATATTTGCCCGCTGTGAAGCCGGAGCGGCATTGATGATGCGCCCAATCGTGGCGACTTTTTCCATCAGCCCGGTTTCGAGAATGGGCGGGCGCGCCCAGACCCCCGCCAGCAGACTGAACGCGCCGTTCAAGGCCAGCGAGGTCAGCATTGCCAGCAGGGTAGTCAGGGCGATCCAGCCGGCCACCGTGTCATGAGCGCGCCTCAGGCGAGTGCGCCAGTCGGGCAACGCCTTCATCGCCTCACCACCGAGGGGCTGAACAGATAACCGCCATTACGGATCGTGCGGATCATGGGTTCGCTGTGAAGGTCCGCTTCCAGCTTGCGCCGCAGCCGGCTGACCTGCACGTCAACGCTGCGATCAAAAGCGTCGTATGACTCGCCGCGCGCCATGTCCAGCAGTTGCTGACGGCTGAGCACGCGTCTTGGATGCTCGGCAAACACCAGCAGCAGCTCGAACTCCCCGGTGGAAAGCGGGATCATGACCTTGTCTGGCGAGCGCAATTCACGGCGCGTGACGTCAAGTTGCCAATTGGCGAATTCCAGAATCGAGCGCGACGCATCGGTGGGTTCCCTGGCCCCGTCGCCCACTCGCCTGAGCACGGCGCGCACCCGGGCCAGCAACTCCCGGGCATCGAAGGGCTTGGTCAGGTAATCGTCGGCACCCAACTCCAGCCCGACGACGCGATCGCTCAATTCGCCCATGGCCGTCAGCATGATCACGGCCACGGCGTGTTGCGCGCGCAACTGCTGACACAGCACAAGACCGCTCTCCCCGGGCAGCATCACGTCAAGAATGACCAGATCCGGCCGCCGTTTTTCGACAGCCTGCCACAACGATGCGCCGCCGGTTGCGACGGCCACGCTGTAGCCGTGTTGCTCAAGGAATTTCTGCAAGAGGGCGAGGACTTCGACATCGTCATCGACCAGGAGTAAATGGCTCACGGTTGGACTCGCTGCGGGCGTGGCTGGATGCGCCCATCTAAAATCATTCCGCCCGCCGCGTCATATATTTCAACTCGGCAATAAAGCGTCCCGCCGGCAATAAAGCAGACATGTTCAGGCAAAAAAGCGCAGGCAGGATCTCGCCCAGTCCTCGTCGAGATCATCTTGTATGCCTACGTTCAAACATGCTCCATCGGCTAGCCACGTGGCTTTCACCCTGTGCACTGCCTTGCTTGCCAGCGGTTGTACCCAGGCGCCAGTCGCGCCAGTCGACTCCTGTGCCGAGGTCGCTTACACCGTCCATGATCCGGCTGAGTCGGCGAACCGTGGCATCTTCGCGTTCAACCGCACGGTAGACGACTACGCCCTGGCGCCGGTGGCACGGGGTTATCGCCATCTGCCGTCGTTCTTCCAGGCGGGCGTTCACAACTTCGTCGCCAACTTCGGCGAGCCCAAAGTGTTCATCAACGACGTGCTGCAAGGCAACGGCAACCGGTCAGTCGCCACCCTGGGTCGCTTCGTCATCAACACCACCGTGGGCATCGTGGGCTTGATCGATGTATCGGGCAGGATGGGAATAGAACGGCATACGTCTGACTTCGGGCAAACCTTCGGGGTCTGGAATATCGCCAACGGGCCGATCGTGGAATTGCCCTTGCTGGGCACAGCGAACCTGCGCGACGCGACGGGCAAGGTGTTGAGCTTCGTGGTTGACCCGTTGGGCAGCAACAGCGATACCGTTCAGACCCTCGGCACCGTCAATACCGTGGGCGGCATCGTCGATGGTCGTGCCGAGCTGTTGCCGGTCACTGACCGGTTGCGCATGCAGTCTGACTATTACGTCGCCTTGCGAGACACCGTGGCCCTTAAGCGCGCGGAGCGCGTGCTGGAAGGAAAAGCGGGTGCGGTGGTGTCACCGCGTTCGAGCTGCCCGGGGGATGTATCGAATGATCAATAACCCTGACACCTGGGTGCTGCGACGCACGATCCGCCGACCTGCCCCGGCGACGTTACACAGCCGCGAAGTCGAGTTGCGCATGACCGACGATGGCCGCTACGTGACGCTCAGCCGATATGTCGAACGCTATGGCGAAGCCGGCACCGCCTCGTGCGTCGTCCGTCATCATCGGGTTCCGGTGGCGCAGATGATTCGCTGGATGGTCAGTCACGGCGTGGTTGAGGAGGAAACCTCGGAACTGCAAAGCCTGGGAGTGGGTTGAATCCTGGGCACCCAGCGATCAGCGCTGCACCGCGATGCACTTGATCTCCACCAGCAGCCCCGGCCTGGCAAGCTCGCTGACGCCCAGGCAGGTCCATGCGCACGTACCTCGGGGGAAGACGCTGTCTTTCACGGCCCTGAACAGGGGCATGTCGCGCTGAAGATCGGTGTGGTAGGTCGTCAGGTCCACCACGTCTTCAAAGGTGCAACCTCCGGCGGCCAGGACCAGGCGCAGGTTTTCCCAGGCGGCAATGAACTGCTGCTCCGGGTCTTCTATCACTGCCAGATCAGAGGTGCGGCCGACCTGGCCTGCGCAGTAGAGGGTTTTGCCGACTTTGACGGCAGGCGCGTAGCCTGCGCGCTCGGTCAGTAAGCGCATTTCGTCGGGGATGATGAGGTGACGGTCGTTCATGCGGGCATGACCTGAGAATCTCGCGGCCCCGCACGCTATCTCAATTGGCGGGAGGCGGTCTATCCATGCAGGGCATGAATCTTGATAACCGGGGACACAGCGCACGCAGGGCATGCGCTGCTGGTCCTGAACCGCGAGGCGGTTTCACGCGCCGCCGCGATCCGGGCGACTACGGAGAGCCATCAATGCACCGCCCACGAACGCGGCGCCGGGGTATGGCTGAATTTGCTGATGCCTTTCACCCAAAAGCGTCGGTGCGCGGTCTGGTCCGGCGGCAACAGGGGCTGGCTCGACCATTGATGATGACGCTTGGACTCGTCGCGATACGCTTTCCACTCCATGGCTTCGGCGGTGTCGTGTGCGGCGCGTTCGTCATCGAACCACCCCAGCACTGAAACTTCACCTTGATCGCGGCCATGTTCTACCAGCAGAAAAATGTTGTTGTACATACCTATGCCTTTCACTGATCCGGTCCGACCCGACATTCGGGCTCTACGAATAGCGTATCGACAGCCGCGGCGGAAAATTTAGCGCGAATACATCGCAGCGCCGCATCCCTCGGCCTTCACTGGGGAAGGGGTTCAAGGATGTCTGCGTTGTCGTCGAGCAGAATGAACACCAGCAGCTTCGCCGGCTGTGTGGCGCTGGCGTTGCGGGATTCGTAATGCCGGGACCCGGCCGGTTCGTACCAGGTCTGGCCGGCTGTATAAGTCTGCGCCTTGCCATCGTTGACCCGAGATACGACTGCGCCATCGAGCACGTAGGCGATTGCACTGCCGCTGTGGCTGTGGGCGATTGAGGCCTGCCCCGGGGCGTAGTCCACGGTCAATGTCATGGCTTTTTTCCCGGGGGCGTTGAGCATCGGGTGCGCCTCCAGCACCGTGACTTTCTCCTGGCCTGCATCGTGAGCGTGTACGTGGGCGGCGAACGCGAGCGCAGCAAAGGCGATCCCGGAGAGTGGTGCAGTGAGGCGTTTGTAGGCTTTCATGGTGGATTGTCCGATAGCGGTGGGTAACGACCACGCTAAAGGTTGGGGTGTTCTGCGGACACGTCCAATTGGAGGGAAGCTGTGGAGGCCATTTCCTGTCCTCACCGTTATGCCAGCGGTGGCTTGTCCCTGTGCAGAGCAGGAGTTAAGGCAGGCTGCGGTAGGAAGGGAAGCGAATCACCCGAAAACACTACTTTTTCGCACGCACAAAAAAAGGCCGAAACATGTTCGGCCTTTCCTGTATTCAGTCGCGAGCAGGCGTCATACCGCCAGCGCTCACCTGCAACGCAACAATTACTTGCTGCCGCTGGAGCCGCTTGCGCCACCGGTACCACCAGTGCCGCCGCCGCTGCCGCCCATGCCGTTGCCGTTGGTCATGCCGCCGCCTTCGCCATCGGTAGTACGATTGGTGCCGTTGGTGCTGCCCATGCCCTTGGTGCCTGGGGTGGACGTGCCCGGGGACGTGCCGTCGTTGTTCTGGCCACGTGTGGAGCTGCTCGACGCCGGGCCGTTCTTGTCAACCGGATCGGTTGGGCTGGTGGCGCCGGCAAATGCGGAACCTGTAGCGACAGCCATCAAGCCAGCGAGGGTCAGGGCAGTGAATTTGTTCTTGATCATGATGTGAATCCCTTTGTTGTCATGGATACCTATTGGTCAGTTGGCCAACCAAAAGGGTGCATGACAGCCGACGGACGGTCATCTCATATTTAAAACCGGTACGCACTCGGCACATGTTCGGCGATGTACGACTGGGTGTGTTCCAGGAAAGAGGCTTGCAGCTTTGAAGCCGGGCCGCGCACCGGCAACAACGCCAACCCGATGCTGCAGAAGCGCGCTTGCCCGCGAACGGGGCGGGTCAGGCACTGATATGCAGCTGATCCAACGCATTCGCGGGCAAGCTCGCTCCTACACCATGATTTGCGGTGTGTCAGTGAGAGACATCTGCTGATTTTAGGTGCGGCATTGAGCGGCATGTGCCCGCGATCAGGCGGGATAAACTGGATGCCGAGCCCACCCGATCCTGTAGGAGCGCGCTTGCCCGCGAACGGGGCGGGTCAGCCACTGATATGCAGCTGATCCAACGCATTCGCGGGCAAACGCGCTCCTACACCATGATTTGCGGTGTGTCAGTGGGAGACATCTGCTGATTTTAGGTGCGGCATTGAGCGGCATGTGTCCGCGATCAGGAGGGATAATCAGGATGCCGAGCCCACCCGATCCTGTAGGAGCGCGCTTGCCCGCGAACCGGGGTGGGTCTTCTGTTGAGAGGTGACTGATCCAACACATCCCGTTTCAGCCGATAAATACCCGGCGTCTGTACCGCCCTATTCCCGGCTAAAGCCGGTCCCACAAGGGCAGCGCGCATCCAGTGATGACTGGCTTCAGCCGGGAAATCATCATCCCCGCAAGGGCAGCGCGCATCCAGTGGTGACTGGCTTCAGCCGGGAAATCATCATTCCCACAAGGACGACGCGCATCCAGTGATGACTGGCTTCAGCCGGGAAATCATCATTCCCACATGGGCAGCGCGCATCCAGTGATGACTGGCTTTTGCCGGGAAATCATCATTCCCACAAGGACGACGCGCATCCTGTGGGACCGGCTTCAGCCGGGAAGCTTTTGCGCTTCCGGCGGTTGACGTATTGCTCGCAAGCCAGGCTATTTCGCCCGCAATTCATAGCCCACTGCCAACGCCTGCAAGGTAAAGCGGTCGGAGATGCTTGAGCAGTAGCTGGTGCGTGCCAGGAAGGCGCCGGGGCCGTCGAGGTACGACTCGATGTTCTGCGCGCCTTCGCACAGCGCGATGGTCCGGCCCTTGAGCAACCCACCAGCTTGTGCCGAACGCAGTGCGCCGTTGGGCGTCCAGTCGGCGACGATCAGCGCGCCTTGCGGGGCCGACTGCTCGTAACTGCGGGCGAACGATTCGGCCGAGCGGTCGCGCAGGTAGGGCACCATGAAATAGTGAATGTCTTCACGGAAAGGCAACGCCTCTTTGTGGGTGGGCAGTGCGACCACGCCGCTGGCGTACACCGCGTACACCGCTAGAATCGCTGCAGGGCCGCTGAGGGGCAGGGCGTAAGCGACAGGGGCGGCGTTATGACGCGCCAGCCAGGCTTGCACATGAATCACCCCGATGATGCTCAACAGCACAGCGCCCGGCAGAAAAAAGGTGAAGCGATCGGTGACGTTGTACGTCACCGCAAAAATGAAATTCATCATGGCCGCGCACCACAACAACCGCAGGCGCCGACTCTTGGGGAACAGCACCAGCGCCACCAGCTGCGGGCCGATCAACGAGAGCATCAGCAGCACCACCGAATTCTTCTCGTGCCACAGCTCGTCGAAACGAAACAGCGAACCCTGCCAGCTCTGCTCGGTGGTCCTGTCGGGAATGCCGATCAGATAACGATGCCCGATATCCATCAGGCTGAGACCGTTTTGCAGCTCTTGCAGAATGCCGGGAACCGCCACCGCGAAGCCCACGATAAAGCCCGGAATCGTCAACAGCACACGCGCCCGGTGCTGCCACACCAGCTGCACATAAAGCGGAAACAGCACGATGAACGTCAGTTGATGGATGGCCGCCGCCAGGCCGGTCAGCACGCCGATGACGAACAATGCCTTGAGCAGGCCCAGCCGCGATTTGTCCCGAAAATGCACCATGTACGCCAGGGTCACGAGCACGGTATGCAGCAGGTACACCTCAGCCTTGGTCGAGACCCAGAAAACGCAGTGGCACAGCACTGCGGCAGCGATCGCCAGCAAGGCCTGCTGAGACGTCGCGCCGACGCCTTTGGCGAGACGGAAAATCGCCCATGCCAGCGGAATCAGCAGCATCGAGTTCAGGAAGCTCAAGACCAGCGGCCCGAGCTGCGCGAACATCGCGGTGGTGACAAACAGGTACAACGGATGGTCCAGCGGCCCCAGGGTTTCACTGAAATAGCGACCCTCCGAGGCGTCTGCGATGAAGATGCCGTTGTCCATCCACTGAATCGGTCCGCTGGACGCCAGGAAACTCCAGATGATGGCGGCCACCACCAGCAACAAGGGAATTCCGAACAACGCTGGATAACGTACTGCTGCCACCATGTCTTGCACTCCTGCCCTTTATCGCGTCAAAAAGCGTTATTGAATCGGTTGCAGGGGAGGCGTCGCGGCCTCGCCCTTGAGTTTGATCAGCATCACCGCGCCAATGGCCACGGCGAACCATAGGGTGGCCAGACGAATCAGCACGGTGGCGGCGACGGCGTCGGCGCTGTTCATGCCTTTCCAGACCAGCAGGCCGACCATCACCGCCTCCGCGCCGCCCAGCCCGCCGGGCATGAAGCTCACCGCGCCGGCGAGCATGGCCAGGGCGTAGACAAACACCGCGAAGGTCAGCGGGATGTCGGCGCCCATCCACTTCAGAATCCAGTCGAAGGCCAGGGCCTCGGCGCTCCAGGCGACCACGCTCAGGGCGGTCAGGCCAAGCATCAGGCGCAGGCGATGGCACTGTTGCGCATGCACCAGCACCTGCAGCAAGTGCCGCATCAGGCCCAGCACTTTGCCGCCGCCGCTCGGCACCTTGCGCATCAGGTGCTCAAGCAGTCGCCGTTGCGACAGCACCACCAGGCCGACCGCGACCAATGCCACGCCGACCACGATCATCGGCCACGCCTGTGGATACAGCGACAGGCCAAACAGGGTCAGCAGCACCACCGCAAAAAGGTCCGATAGCCGCTCGCTGAAAAACGCCGCGAAGCTTTGGGGGTAAGGCACGCCCCAGCGTTTGAGCAGCACTCCGCGCAGCGCTTCGCCGGCTTTGCCCGGCGTGGTGGTCAGGGCGAATCCGGCCAGATAAATGTTCAGGCTCGGTCGCCACGGCATCGGATGGCCAAGCACCTTCAGGTAGCTCTGCCAGCGCAGGAAGCGCAGCCCGTAATTGACCGACGACATGAACAGCGCAATGACGATGCCCAACAACCCGACTTCGCCCACCGCAGCGCCCACCGCGTGCCAGCCGCCCCACAGCGAAAAACCCAGATAGCTCAACGCCGAGCCGACCACTGACAGCACCACGGCACGGTAACGCCAGCCGGACAGATGCGAGTGATCAGCCTGGGCGGTGTTCACAGGTTCAGCCTCTTGAACACCGGCTGAGGGATCGAGCGGATGATCAACATGATCAGCGCCCAGAACCCCGGCGCATAAAGCGTCGGCACTTTGTTGGCGATGCCTTTGACGATGCGTTGCGCGACCTGCGCCGGTTGCGCGAGCAGGGCGGCCGGCAGCGACAGGCCTTGGGTCATCGGCGTGTCGACGAAGCCCGGCTTGATCGTCGTGACGTGGACGCCCACCTTGAACAGGCGCGCTTGCAGCCCTTCGCAGTAAGTCGACACCGCCGCTTTGGCGCTGCCGTAAAGGTAATTCGAGGGGCGGCCACGGTCGGCGGCCACCGAAGAGATGATCGCCAGACTGCCGCAGCGCTGGGTCTCGAATTGCATCGCCAGCACGGTCAACAGCGCGATCACCGACGTGCAGTTATTGGCGAATTCCTTCAGTGCAAGGTGCACGTCCCGCTCGCAGGCCTTCTGGTCGGGCAGCGTGCCGTGGGCGATCAGGGCGATGTCGATCTGGCCCAGCGCGGTCAGGCAGCGGCCCATCATCAGCGGGTGCGCCTCGATGTCGTTGGCATCCATCTCGTGCAGCGTGATATGGCTGGCGCCCCGCGCTTTAAGGTCGGCTGCGGTCTGTTCCAGTTTCTCGACGTTGCGCGCCACCAAGAAAAAATCGCTGCCTTCCGTGGCCCACAGACGCGCGCAAGCGCTGGCGATGGCGGAGGTGGCGCCGATGATCAGGACTTTCTTCACTGCAGTTTTCATAAGATCACACGGCTCCAGAAACGGGACATCAAAGAGGGGTCGCGCAGCGCTTCCAGCTGCTCCCAGGCGGGGTACGCGCGACGGAAGTCGGCGCCGCTCATGTGTGCGTCCTTGGCCGGGTACAAGCGCCCGCCCGCCGCGCGAACGATGTCGTCGAGTCGCGGGAACAGCACGTTTTCCAGGTGCTCGCTCTGGGCAAAGTCCAGGGCCAGCGAGGTGCCTTCCAGCGGGAACGAAAGCAGCCCCGGCGACGCAATGTCGCCACAACGCTTGAGCACGGCCAGGAACGAACCCTGGCCGGCGTCGGCGATGGTGCGCAGCAAGTCGCCCATGGCCGCTTCGGCATTGGCGGTTGGCACCACGCATTGGTATTGCTGAAACCCCCGACGGCCGTAGATGCGGTTCCAGTGCAGAATCCGGTCGAGGGGATAAAAAAACGGCTCGTAGTCGCTGCGGCCCGGTTTACGCTGGCTGGGGTGCAGGCGCCAGTACAGATTGTTGAACGCGCTGAGGGAGACCTTGTTGATCAGCGACACAGGCGGCGTGAGCGGCACGCTGAGTTTCTTGCGCTGGCCGACCTCAAGCGAGCCGTACTGCGCGTGGTCCCCGACGATGAACACCCCGCGGCCGGTTTCCGGTCCCTTTGCCAGGCAGTCCACCCAGGCCACGCTGTATTCGTGTTGCTCGTCGAGCTCGGCCGACAGCGCGAAGAATTCCGCCAGATTGGCGAAACGCACAGTGGTGGTACTGACCTGGCTGGCGCGGATCGGCATCAGTTGAATCTGCGCCCAATGGATGACGCCGGTGAGGCCAAGGCCGCCAATGCTGGCGCTGAAAAGGGCAGGCTCGACGTCGGGTGAGCAGAACAACTCTGGCTCGCCACGGCGCAACAGGCCGAAGCCGAGGACATGGCGGCCAAACGTGCCGCGAACGTGGTGGTTCTTGCCGTGGACGTCGTTGGCGATCGCCCCGCCCAGGGTCGCGAACTGGGTGCCCGGTGTGACCGGCAAAAACCAGCCCTGCGGGATGGCCACCGCGAGCAATTCGGCCAGGGTGATGCCGGCTTCGGCTTTGATCACGCCGGTGCCCCAGTCGGCCTCGATCAGCCGGTCCAGAGAGCGCATGTGCAGCACCTGATCGCTGGCCGCCAGGCAGCTGTCGCCGTAGCTGCGGCCATTGCCGTAAGGCAGAGCGCTGTGGTGCGCCTCAACCACGCGGTCGATGTGCGCGGGGAGCTCGTCCAGCCAGACGCAGCCATGGCCACGCTGCGGGGTATGCGGGAAACGGCCCCAGGAATACAGCGGCGTGCTCATGCGGCGATCCAGAACATGAACAGAAACGCGGCACCGATGAGCTGGCTGGTGCGGTCACGAATGGCGAACACCACCGGGTCTTCGTTCATCTGGCCGCGGTGGGTCAACATCCACACCCGCGTCACCCAGAACAGCAGCAACGGGCAGGCGAGCCAGATGACGTGGGGGGTCGCGTACAGATCAGTGGTTTTCGAATCCTGGATGTACAGCGCCAGAACCATCACCGAGAGATAGCCCGACGACGCGCCAAGCGAGGCAATCATGTCCAGATCGCCGGGGTGGTAGCCGCGACCGCGGGCCAACGTGTTGACCTCCCGCGCACGCGCATCCCGCAGCTCGGCGTAGCGCTTGACCATCGCCAGACTCAGAAAGATGAACATCGAAAAGGCCAGGATCCAGAACGTCAGCGTCAGGCTGAACGCGGCGACACCGGCGATGATCCGCGCGGTGTAGAGCATCGCTAGGGCAATGACGTCCCAGGCCATCAGACGTTTGAGCTTCAACGAGTAGGTGAGCGTCAGCCCGTAGTACGCCGCCATCACTGCCGAGAACTGCCAGGGCAAAAGCAACAGCGCGGCACCAAAGGCCAGCGCCAGCAGGGTCGGCACCATCACCAGTCCGGCTTTGATCGACAAGCGCCCGCTGGCGAACGGCCGGTTGCATTTGCTTTTGTGATGACGGTCATCACACAGGTCGAGCAGGTCGTTGAGGATGTAGACGCTGGAAGCACACAGGCCGAAGCACAGAAAGGCGATGACGCCGTCGCGCATCAATTCAAACTGAGCGAGGCGGTGCGATGCCAGCAACGGCACGAACACCAGTGCGTTTTTCAGCCACTGGTGCATGCGCAGCGCCTTGCGCCAGTCGCGCAGGCTCGGGGTGTTGCTGCGTATCGTGGGTTCGACCCGGACTCTGGCCTGAACCTTCGCCTCGACGCCTCGATCGGGATTGACCACGTAGGCCTGACGGGACACGTCCCAGATGGGCAAGTCATCTGCGGAGTTGCCAATGTAATCGAACCCGCCCTCGCCAAAGTGCGCAACTAAGAGATTACGTTTGTTGTGCCCGGACAAGTTGCGGTTGGCATTGGAGGCCAGGACCAGATCAAACAATTGCAAGTGTTCGGCGATGCGTTCGGCCAGGCTCACGTGGCTTGCCGTGGCCAGCACTATCATGCGACCCGCGTCGCGTTCACGCTGGATCATTTCAATGATCTGGGGATCGTAAGGCAATACGGAGACATCTATTTCTGTGTTCAGCGCCAGGCCTTCCTTGAGCGCAGCCTTACCCTTGAACAGCCAGCCAAGCATCTTCAACGCCTTCAGCGGCTGGCTGCGCACGAACGCCATGGCCGTTTCCATCAGCAGATCGGACCGCAGTAAGGTGCCATCCAGATCAACTACCAAAGGGGGGGAAGTTTCAAGAACTCTTCCCTGAATTCTGGCCATAGTGAGTGCTCCTGTAAGGTCACTGGACTATAAACAAAATAAAATTTTCACAACTTCATTTAAATTAAAGAGTCTCGTCGACGCCGTCGTTGAAGTGGCGTCAGAATTAATCAGGGCTTATTCATTCGCGTTAACTTCAACGGCTGTCTCAATCACGACACAGGCCCTGCTGGTTAATTGGCGACCGGTTAATGACGCTGAGGGAGTGGCGGTTAACCGTCGTGACCAAACCTGACACTGGTCTCTCTTAAAAGTCATAATGACTCGCTCAGTGCGCCATCCGGCGCCGTGCAGAAAACGCCGTCCAGGAGACTTCATGACTCACCCGTTGCTGCTGGCACTGATTCCGCTGGTTGCCGATCTGTCCCGCGACTTGCCGGACGAGGAGCGCTACCGTCGGCTGCTGCGTTCGCTGCGCCAGTTGTTTCCCTGCGACGCCGTGGCCTTGCTCAAGCTGGAAGATGAGGTGCTGGTGCCGCTCTCGGTCGAGGGCTTGAGCCCGGACACGTTGGGACGCCGGTTTCGGTTGGGTGAGCATCCGCGGCTGGACATCATCGTGCAAAACCGCGAGCCCACACGCTTCTCCACCGACTGCGAGCTGCCCGATCCTTATGACGGCCTGGTCGAGGGTGTGCATGGCGATCTGGAAGTACACGATTGCCTGGGTTGCCCGCTGTATGTCCAGAGCACGCTCTGGGGCGTGATCACCCTGGATTCGCTGGACCCGGCGCGCTTTGGCCGGGTGGACCTCGGCGACTTGCAGGCGTTTTCCAGCCTGGCAGCGGCAACCGTCATGGCCAGCGAACGGATCAGCCAGTTGGCGCGCGGCTTCGAGGACCAACGGCAGCTGGCCGAAGTGTACAAACGCGCCGCAGGCGGCCGCGGACCCCGGGAGCTGATCGGACAAAGCCCGGTACACAAGCGTTTGCAGCAGGAAATCCAGCTGGTGGGCAACAGCCCGTTCACGGTGTTGATCACCGGCGAGACCGGAGTGGGCAAGGAGCTGGTTGCCGAGGCCATTCACCTGCAGTCCCCCCGCGCGCAGAAACCGCTGATCAGCCTGAATTGCGCGGCGCTGCCCGAGCTGCTGGTCGAGAGCGAGCTGTTCGGCCACGTCAAAGGTGCATTTTCCGGCGCGGTCAGCGGCCGAAGCGGCAAATTCGAGCTGGCTCACGGCGGCTCGTTGTTTCTCGATGAAGTGGGCGAGTTGCCGCTGCCGGTGCAGTCCAAGTTGCTGCGAGTGTTGCAGAGCGGGCAGCTGCAACGGGTCGGCTCCGATCAGGAGCATCACGTGGACGTGCGCATCATCGCGGCGACCAATCGTGATCTCGCGGCGGAGGTGCGCGCCGGGCGTTTCCGGGCCGATCTTTATCACCGCCTGAGTGTGTACCCCTTGGTGGTGCCACCGCTGCGCGAGCGCGGTCGCGATGTACTGCTGCTGGCGGGCTTTTTTCTGGAGGAGAACCGGGCGCGCATGGGGCTGCGCAGTTTGCGGCTGAGCGCCGAGGCGCAGTCGGTGCTGCTGGCACATGCATGGCCCGGGAACGTGCGCGAGCTGGAACATTTGATCAGCCGGGCGGTACTCAAGGCGCTGTCGATGCACCGCGACCGTCCGCGCATCCTGACCATTGAGGCGCAGGTGCTGGGGCTTGAGGAAGCGGGCTTTCCGGCAAAGGTTGCCCCGGCGCAGGCCGGCGATGTGCCGATGATCGAGTCAGGGGAAGGGCTCAAGGAGGCGCTGGATGGCTATCAGCGAAGACTCATCACTGAAGCACTCGAGCGCCATCACGGTAAATGGGCGGACGTGGCGCGGGAATTGAAGGTGGACCGCGCGAACCTGACGCGCCTGGCACGGCGGTTGGGGATCGCGCGCTCTCAGTAGGACCGACATACTTCCCGTGGGACGGGCTTTAGCAGGGAAGGCGTCGGCTGCCAGGCCGCGGGATTTTGGATGTTCACGCTGGCCTCTTCCCGGCTGAAGCCGGTCCTACAAAGTCAACAGCTTCCCGGCTGAAGCCGGTCCCACAGGATGCGCGCGGTCCGTTAGTGGGACCGGCTTTAGCCGGGAAGAGGGCGGCGGGCCTATTTGTGCGTATGAAAATCCCCCTTTTCCGGCACCATCTCCGTACCGGGCTCAAAGCCGTCGGGGTCGTTGCCTTCGTCAATCGGGTCCAGTTCCTCCTCGACAGGGTCGGGAACCGTCTCTGGGTACGACACGGTGCGTGGATCGGTGTCAGGGTCTTCAGGGCGCGTGCCACTCATGCTGTTTCTCCGTTCAACGTTCACAAGTTGGGTGCTGAGCGTTTGAAAATCCCCCTAAAACCCCGTTCACCCCGTCAGGATGAACGGTCGCGCTGGGCGGCAAGCGCTTCATGCAAAGACGCACGGCAACAACGCGCCCCTATCGGGCCGCAATGTCTTCCAGCGCCAGATTGCGAGTTCGCGGGCCGAAGCCGCCGATGGTGATGATCACGATCAACATGCTCATCACGATGAACGTCAGTACCCCCGGCGTCCCGAAGTGATCGAGAAACAGGCCGATCAACAGGCTGCTGAACACGGTCGACAAGCGACTGAACGAATAACAGAAACCCACCGCGCGGGCGCGTATGTTGGTGGGGAACAGCTCGCTCTGGTACGAGTGATAGCTGAAGCTCAGCCAGGCGTTGCAGAAGGTGATCATCACGCCACAGAAGATCAACCCGGCGGCGGTGTTCTGCTGCGCGAACAGCGTGCCGAAAATCATCGACCCCAACGCAGAGCCGACGATCTGCCACTTGTTCTCGAACCGATTGGCGAACTTCACAAACAACAGTGGCCCCAGCGGGTAGGCGAGGGTGATGACAAACGCGTACGCCAGGCTGTGGGTGACGCTCACCCCTTGGCCGGAAAGCAGAGCGGGCAGCCAGTTGCCGAAACCGAAAAAACCGATTGCCTGAAACACGTGAAAGACAATCAGCATCAGCGCCCGACGGCGGTAGGGCGGCTGCCAGATGTCGGCGAAACGGCCTTTGCCTTCCACCGCCACGTTGTGGGTTTCCGGCTCGTCCAGCGCCGTGCCATGGTCCTTCACGCAGCGCGCTTCAAGGTCGTCCATGATCTTCTCGGCCTCGCTGAAGCGACCGTGTTGCGCCAGCCAGCGTGGGGATTCCGGCAGCCGCGAGCGCAGCCACCAGATGAACAGCGCGAATACGGCGCTGGCCAGCACCACCCAGCGCCAGCCGGACACGCCGAACGGGTCCTGCGGCACCAGCCACCAGGACATCAGTGCCACCGACGGCACGGACAGAAACTGCACGAAAAAGGCGAACGCGAACGCCGAGCTGCGCATGCGCTTGGGCACCAGCTCCGACAGGTAGGCATCAATGGTCACCAGCTCGATGCCCAGGCCGATCCCCACCAGAAAGCGCATGCAGATGATGCCCAGCGCTGACGTCTGGATGCCCATCAGCACCGTCGCGACGGTGTACCAGATCAACGCGAAGGTGAAGATCGCGCGGCGGCCGTAGCGGTCGGCAATCGGGCTCAGCAGGCTGGCGCCGAGGAACAGCCCCAGAAAGGTCGCCGAGGCGAACGCTGCCTGATCTGAAAACCCGAAGACGCCCTGCGCTCCGGTGGCGAATAGCCCGGCGCGAATCAGCCCGGGACTGATATAGGCCGTCTGAAACAAGTCATAGAGTTCAAAGAAGCCGCCGATGGACAGCAGGGCGACCAGCTTCCAGATCGTGGCGACGGCGGGCAGTCGGTCGATGCGCGCGGAAATACGTGCAGCCCGTATAGGGTCGATTCCGTCTTGCGTCGAACGGGCGTTTTCGGGGGTGTCAGGCACGGCATGCATTATTGTTTTTTCCGAATCGGTGAGACGCTGCATGTTAGAGGCATAGAGATTCAAGACAAAACATTTCTGCGCGTTTAAGCTCCGGGGCTCACCGCCAACGCATTTTCGGATTCCCGTGAAGTACAAACTCCCCACCACCGCCACCGCGCCTTTCTGCCCGTCGGCCACCACCGACAGCGTCACGATTCCGGCCAACGCCTCTTTTCTGCGCAAGCTGATGCTGTTCGTAGGTCCCGGGCTGCTGATTTCCATCGGCTACATGGACCCCGGCAACTGGGCGACCGCCATCGAAGCCGGTTCGCGCTTCGGCTATGCGCTGTTGTTCGTGGTGGTGCTGGCCAGTCTTTCCGGGATGGTGCTGCAGAATTTGTGCTCGCGGCTGGGCATCGCCACCGGGCGCGATCTCGCGCAATTGTCCGCCGAGCGCTACAGCCACCGGGTCGGCATGGGCCAGTGGATCCTGGCCGAGCTGTCGATTCTCGCCACTGATCTGGCAGAAGTGCTGGGCGCGGCGTTGGCCTTCCATCTGCTGCTTGGCGTGTCGATTACCACCGGCGTGGCATTGACCGCGTTCGACACGATCATCGTGCTGGCCTTGCAGGGCGCCAATTTTCGACGCCTTGAAGCCATCGTGCTGGGGCTGATCGCGACCATTGCCACGTGCTTCTTCATCGAACTGGTGCTGATCAAGCCATTCTGGCCAGACGTCGTCGCCGGCCTGAAACCGTCCTGGGACGTACTGAGCAACCAAGAACCGCTGTACATCGCCATCGGTATTCTCGGCGCGACGGTGATGCCGCATAACCTGTACCTGCACTCCTCGGTGGTGCAGACCCGGGTCAACGGCACATCTGTCGAGAGCAAGGCCAGCGCCATTCGCTACGCCCGGGTCGACACCATTGCCTCGCTTAGCCTGGCGCTGGTGATCAACGCCGCCATCCTGATTCTGGCCGCCGCCGCGTTCCACGGCAGCGGCCATTCGGATGTGGTGGAAATTCAGGACGCCTACCACCTGCTCGATCCACTGGTGGGCGGGGCGGTGGCCAGCGTGCTTTTCGGTATCGCTTTGCTGGCGGCAGGGCAGAGTTCGACCTTCACCGGAACCATCGCCGGGCAAGTGGTGCTGGAAGGCTTTCTCAAAGCGAAGATCCCGTGCTGGCAGCGGCGCCTGGCTACCCGTGGCCTGGCGCTGATCCCGGCGTTCATTGGGGTGATCTGGTTCGGCGACGGCGCGGTCGGCAAGATGCTGGTTCTCAGCCAGGTGGTGCTCAGCCTGCAACTGCCGTTCGCGCTGTGGCCGCTGATTCGCTTTACCAGTGACAAAAACCTGATGGGCCCGTTTGCCAACAGCGCCGTGACCAAGACGCTGGCCTGGGGGCTGTTCGGGCTGATCTCGGCGGCCAATCTGACGTTGATGTTTTTCTGGGTAAGTTAAGCGCTCCAGATACGTTACGAGCGCTTGCGGCGAGGTTTGACGAAGTCGATGTAAAACGCGGCCAGACCAAACAGCGTGATCACCGAAACAATCATTAAACCGATCACTAAGTTGTCCATTGCGTTATCCAGCACGTTGCCCGGAGGCGGGTGCTCATTCAGAGCTTTAACGCAATGGACTTCAATCAATACGACGCTTTCTTTACGCCAACGCTGCGCTGCATAACGGAATTTATATAAGCGTGTCGGCGCCGCGATACAAAACCACCGACGCGCGCAGTTTATCGGTACCAAAGCAACTCATGCCGGCAAACTCTTTATGGCTGACGGGCATGTATTGGCAGTCCATGGCCTGGCGCTGTTGGCTGTGATCAACGTCCGGGTCGTGCAAGTAAACGAAATCCTCATCACAGCCGGTGACCAATACCCAGTGCGGGGCCTTGGAACGGGTCAGCCGATAGCTGCTGATCAGCACCAATGCCAAGGCATTTTGCTGGTGCAGGTGCCGCAGATCGAGGGGCGCACTGCCCAGCTGATGGACCGTGCTGGCGCTCAGTTCGTGGCTGAACTCCTCATGAACCAGACGCATGACCTGGCGTTTTTCTTCGCTGCGCACGCCAGCAAGAAACAGCGGTCCGCGGACGGACACCTGCAGGCCCACCTCGAAACCGCGACGCAGGGCGGCCAGTGCCAAGCCTTGCGGACTGCAACCGCCGTGACCGGAGGTCATGAACACGGTGGTCGCTTCGCGCCAGACTTGCAGCTCTTCACGGCGCTGCATGGAGCGTGATGGCTGCAGGGCTTTCATTGCCATCAGCAGGCACGCCGGGCCGCAGCTGAAGTCCAGCGTTTGCGGGTAGTACGGCACTTGCCTGACCGCACCGGTGGCATGTTCGCGAATGCGTTTCTCGAAACGCAGCGCCGCGGCGTGGTCTTCGTAATAGTCGTCAATACGGTCGAACAGGCGATAACCGTTGCGCTCGTACAGTCGAATCGCCGCCCCATTGTCAGGCCGTACCTCGAGTCGCAGATAGGCACACTCATGCTCCAGCGCGTGCTGTTCCGCCTGGGCGAGCAGGCTCTGGCCCAACCCCTGGCCGCGTGCGTCATCACTGATCGCCAGGGAATAAAGCCGACCCAGTGAAGTGCCGCGATGGAACAGCACCAGTGCATACCCGGCCAGGCGTACGTCGGCGCCCTTGTGCAATGCCACGATCAACCGGGCGTTGGCGCGCGTGACCATCCACAGAAAACTGCGCGCATTCAATCGGTCAGATTCGAAACACTGGTTTTCAAGCGCCAGCAGATTATCCACATCGGCAGGCTGAGCGAGGCGATATATAAAGTTCATGTCGGTCACCGTAAAGAGTGAGTAACGAAACGGGACATTTCTAAAAACTCATGTTTTATAGAAAGGACTGTTTCCCGAAGGATCCACTCATGAATGCGGTGCCGGTGAAGACCGACGAAGTATCAGCACACCCTCAGCGTTCGGCAACTTTTAATATGAATTCGCCGAAAATACTAACCACCCGAAGCCGGGTATTGATTGTCGTGGAGCGCCTGGAAGACTGGTCGTCTTACTTGCCCAGCGAACAGTTGATCAGCGCTCAGGATTATCTGGAAAACCCGCCGCAAGACAGCGCAGGTCAGCGGGTGCAAGTCATCAACCTGTGTCGCAGCTATCGCTACCTGGGCCATGGTTATTACTGTTCACTGCTGGCCGAAGCACGTGGGCACCATGTCATCCCGTCGGTGAAAACCATCAGCGAGCTGACCCGCAAATCGCTGTACGGTCTGGTGCTGGATGACCTCGACAAGCGACTCGAACATGCGCTCCGCGATCACCCGTACGACGAAACCGAAGGGTTCACGCTGACGCTGTATTTCGGCCAGACCGATCTGGCGCCTTTGCAGGACCTGGCCCGCCAGTTGTTCGAGGCGTTTGCGGCGCCGATTCTGTTGGTCGAGTTTCGCAAGCGCGACAATTGGCACATCGCAGGGGTCAAGACCGGCGCGTTGACACGCTTGCGCGATCATCAGCAGGACCAGTTCGCCCAGTCCCTGGACAGCTTCAGCCGCAAAATATGGCGCCAGCCGACCTCACGTCGTGCCTACCGTTACGACATGGCGATCCTGCACGACCCGCAAGAAGCGCTGCCGCCGTCAAATCGCAAGGCACTGGAGAATTTCATTCGGGTCGGCCAACAACTGGGTGTGGATGTCGAGCTGATCGAGAAGAAGGACTACGCGCGGCTCGCCGAATACGACGCCCTGCTGATCCGCGAGACCACCAGCGTCGATAATCACACCTACCGGTTCGCTAAAAAGGCCGAGAGCGAAGGGCTGGTGGTGATGGATGACCCGACGTCGATCCTGCGTTGCACCAACAAGGTCTACCTGACCGACCTGCTCAAGAGCCACAAACTGGGCATGCCGGCCACGGAAATTCTCTACAAGGAGCGCCCGGATGATCTGGAGTGGGTGGCGGCCCGGCTGGGTTTTCCACTGGTGTTGAAAATCCCGGACGGATGTTTTTCCAAAGGCGTGATCAAGGTCAAAGACGCCCGGCAACTGCAGGAAGCGGCCCGCGAGCTGTTCGAACACTCGGTGCTGCTACTGGCGCAGGAATACCTGTACACCGAATACGACTGGCGCATTGGTGTGCTCAACCGCAAGCCGGTCTTTGCGTGTCAGTACTTCATGTCGAAGGGGCACTGGCAGATTTACAACCACAAAGCCCTGGGTGCCGACATCAACGGTGAGTGCCGCACGCTGGCCGTTCACGATGCGCCGCGCGCAGTGGTCGACCTGGCCGTGAAGACCGCCAACCTCATCGGCGACGGCCTGTATGGCGTCGACCTCAAGCAGTCCGGCGAGCGTGTGGTGGTGATCGAAGTCAACGACAACCCCAACCTGGATGCGGGCACCGAAGACGCCTGGCTGCAGGACGACTTGTACGCGCTGGTGCTGGAGGAGTTCATTCGCCGGCTCGACGTCAAACGCCGCGGTCTGGCGGGTTAGGACGGTGATCCGCAGCCACCGCCTGGAGGCGGGCAGGTTAACGCCGTGCGCGGAGGCTGAGGCCAGCGTGCTCTGCTTCAGCGACCCGAATCCAGCGGAAAAGGCCCTGCTGCTGGAGCGTTTTCACCTGGATGACCGTGCTCTGGCGTCCGCGCTGGACCCGGATGAGGTGTCGCGCATCGAGTTTCATCCCGATGCGTTGTTCATGATCTGGAAGCGTCCGGAGAACTACTCCGGCAAGCAGACGTTTGCCTTCGACGTGTCATCGTTCGGGTTGCTGCTCAGCCAGCAACACATGGTGCTGATCTGCGCAGACGACAAGCAGCTGGACGACCTGAACTTGGGGCAGCATCGACCGATGCACACGCCGCTGGACGTTTTGCTGGAGCTGCTGTTCGACAATATTCATCACTATCTGGGCCACCTCAAGGTCATCAAAATGATCGCCCGGGAGTTGCAGCAGCAGTTCAATGCGTCGATGGACAGCCGCCATCTGGTGCAGATGTTCAACCTCAGCGAAAGCCTGGTGTATTACATCAATGCCATCGACAGCAACGGCTCGGTGCTGACGCGTCTGCGTAATCACGCGCACAAACACCAGTTTGCCGGCGACAACGTAGCGCTGATCGAGGACATGATCATCGAGAACGAGCAGTGCCATAAACAGGCGAACATCTACTCCACGGTGTTTGCCAGCCTGATGGACGCGCGGGGGAATCTGGTCAATAACAACACTAACAACCTGCTGCGCAAACTGACGCTGATCAATGTGGTGTTTTTGCCGCTGAACCTGCTGGCGGGCATTGGCGGGATGTCGGAATTCAGCATGATGACCGCACCCCTCGCGTGGTGGATCAGCTACCCGGCGTTGCTGATCGGGATGGCCGGGCTGGGCGTGGGGATGGTGGTGATGCTAAAGCGCCTGGCCCGGGCCAGTCATTGAGGTAGCTCTGTTGCAATTTACCGGAGCGTGGCCCGACGCGGCCCTGCAGGAGCCGGCTTGCTGGCGAACGCGGTGGGTCAGCGCCGGAGATGTTGAGTGACACGACGCCTTCGCCAGCAAGCCGGCTCCTACAGATTTGCGGCGTTACCTGTTGGGCGGCGATACCAGATGCATTCCAGGTGGCAGCCGGTTCGATGCGCAAAGGCGTGACATGTCATAAACAGGAACCACGGCTCGACATCACCCAGTAGGCATTCATTCGAGCCATGGCGCGACACCGCCCTGTTGGAATTTACAGAAGCCATGGCCCGACCTCGGTCTGTAGGAGCCGGCTTGCTGGCGAATGCGGTGGCGCGGTTGGCGCTGTTAATCCGATGCCTGCAGGCCTTTTTGCTTCATCACCAGGTTCTTGTCCTTTTTGTACTGCAGCGCGACTTCCGGCGCCGGACCGCTCTTGCCGGTCTCCATCCACAGGCGCATGCGGCTGGCGTCGGCGAAATGGGTGTATTTGCCGAACGCATCGAGAATCACCACAGACACCGGACGATTGGCCATGCTGGTCAGCAGCACCAGGCAATGGCCCGCCTGATTGGTGAAGCCTGTCTTGGTCAGCTTGATGTCCCAGTTGGACTTACGCACCAGATGGTCCGTGTTGCTGAAACCAAGAACGTAGGTCGGTTTGCGGAACGTGACGGTTTTTTCCGGAGTCGTGCTCAGCTCGCGCAGCAGCGGGTAATTACGCGCCGCGAGCGCGAGTTTGGTCAGGTCGCGCGCGGTGGACACGTTGAACACCGAGAGCCCGGTGGGCTCCATGTACACCGTATGGCCCATGCCAAGCGCTTTCGCCTTAGCGTTCATCGCCCTGATGAACGCCGGATAGCCGCCCGGGTAGCTATGGGCCAGGCTCGCCGCCGCGCGGTTTTCCGAGGACATCAGGGTAATCAGCAGCATGTCACGGCGATTCAGTTCACTGCCCAGCTTGACGCGGGAGAACACGCCTTTCATCTCGGCGGTCTGTGAAATGTCGACCTTGACCATCTCGTCCATCGGCAGTTTTGCGTCGAGTGTCACCATTGCCGTCATCAGCTTGGTCACCGAGGCGATGGGCACGATGATGTCCGGGTTGCTGGCATACAGCACCTGACCCGTCTGCAGGTCGGTGATCATGGCGCTGCCGGAAGCCAGGTGAAGATTGGCCGGGTCGCGATTGAAAGCCGCAGGCTCGTTGGCGAGAGTGACGGTAGAAAGTGCGCAGCCTGTAAGTGCAAATAATAGGCCGATGAGGGAGTGACGAATTTTCAAGAGCAAAGCTCACTTAGTGATGGCAAGTTGCGTGGAAGGTCGCACTTTCTTCAAGGACGACAACAAGTTCGGCGCATTTTAGGAGCAAGTTTCTGAAGATGTCGATGGGCCGAGGCCTGGTTTCGTTAATAAACGTGCGCCGTATGGGTGAGGTTCAGGTAGCGGATCCAAAAAGCCTGTATCTAACAGGGTCCTGTTACTGAATTTGGCGGTGACGTTTGTCTGTAGTGTGCATTCCGTGACACCCGAGCCGTGCGGGAACACCGATGTTGAAACAAAAAAAAGCCCGCGTCACAAAGGAGGCGGGCTAAAGGGGTGTGCGGAGCAACGCACGATTCACAGGGAAGAGCGAATAGGGGGTTCAGCTATTGAGCGGGCGGCCTTCAAGTTGCTGCGACAACGCTTGCGCCGCAGGCAAAGAGGGCAACGGACCGCTGACCGGCTCGCCGTTCTGAACCAGGTACCAGCAGGCCAGCAGACCACGCTCACGAAGTTGGGCGGGAACTGCGCTGCCGACAACCGACATGATTTGAACCTTGGTCATAAGTGCCTCCATCAATCTATGGCGCCACTTTACGGTCCGGCCGGTTGATGCAGAAATCACTGTGCTCGATAGTGGTCATTGATGAGCGGTGGGGGCGGCGTTCAAGCGCTTGTGCGCACAGCGTCGCGGGACGGGTCGGGAAACCGGAAAACAAAACCCCGCCGGGGAGGCGGGGTCGTTGTAGAAGGGCGGCTATTCGGATGACGCCGCCTTCTTGCCAGGTTTAACGAGGCGCTGTTACCAGCGACCACCGCCGTGGTAGTAGCCTGGCGGTGGGCCGTAATAACGTGGCGGGCCGTAATAGCGGCGTTCGTACACCACAGGCCGTTCAACCACATAAGCGGGCTGGTAGTAAACCGGTGGCGGAGGCGGTGGCGCGTAATAAACAGGCGCCGGGGCCGCGTACACGGGGGCGGGCGAAACATACGTCGGACCGGAAGCCACGGCTGCGCCGACGACACCGCCGACGACCGCTCCGATCACGGCTGCTCCGCCCCAGCCCGGGCCGCCGCCGTGAGCTTGTGCCTGGCCTGCAAGGGCGAGGGCGCCTAACAACAAGGCAACTTTGGGGATCTGACGAATCATGACTGTTCCTCGGTGTTCGGTCCCGTTGTCGCGTGCCTGCGTTACGCTCAGGCACTGCCACGGGATAACTTCTCAGACAACGACTTTGGAAATATCTGCGAGGCCGTTGCGTAAATTTTGTGTAAGGTATTCGCCAACTTTAATGACACTGACAGCCACGGGATTTGCATCCCTGCGGACAGGCGTCGCGATTGTACGCCTTTGCTCAGCGCCGTTCTAATACCACTCGGGAGATTTCATGTTGGTCACCGCCAGTAAGGAAACACTGTTGTGCATGTCGCTGGCCGGGCGCCCCGGCAACTTCGGTGTGCGATTCCATAATCATCTTTATCAGCAGTTGGGTTTGAATTTCTATTACAAGGCCTTCGCACCCAGCGACTTGCCCGCTGCCATCGCCGGCATGCGTTCGCTGGGCATTCGTGGATGCAGCGTGTCGATGCCGTTCAAAGAGGCGGCCATCGAACTGGTCGACGAAATGGACGCCTCCGCTGCTGCTATTCAATCGATCAACACCATCGTGAACACCGACGGTCATTTAAAGGCCTATAACACCGACTACATTGCCATCGCGCAACTGGTGGACACCCATCAAGTGCCGCGTACGCGCTTCGCCCTGCGTGGCAGTGGCGGCATGGCTAAAGCCGTCGCCTGCGCATTGCGCGACGCGGGCTTCACTGACGGTCTGATCGTCGCGCGCAATGAAACTGCGGGAAAGGCGCTTGCGCAGACTTGCGGATTTGCCTGGCAGGCCGAACTCGGCGGTGAACGGCCACCATTGCTGGTGAACGTCACACCCTTGGGCATGGCCGGCGATCAAGCCGACGCGCTGGCGTTTGACCAGGCCGCCATCGAACGCGCCGAGACTGCGTTTGACGTCGTCGCCACACCGGCACGCACGCCATTCATTATTCAAGCCGAACGGCTGGGCAAACGCCTGATCACCGGCGACCAGGTTGCGGCCATTCAGGCGCTGGAGCAGTTCATTCTCTACACCGGCGTGACGCCCACCGAGGCGCAGTATCAAGCCGCGGCGGCGTTCGCACGGGGTTGAGAATAAAGCCGCAGCGGTAGCAAATGATCGTTTAGCAAATGTCGCGGGATTTGGATGCGGATGCGGATGCGGATGCGGATGCGGATGGAGGTTGGGCTGCTTATGCGGAATGCGCGCAACAATGCCGGCCGCCGCCCTCACCTGTAGGAGCGCGCTTGCCCGCGAATGCGTTGGGTCATTGCCTGCAGCAGTGTTTGGAAGGATGCCTTCGCGGGCAAGCGCGCTCCTACAATTGGCCGTCGTTCCAACCAATCAATGAGTGGCGCTGGTTTAAGCGGCCTCACTCCGCCAGCAACGCCAGCTGCGCAAGACAACGCCTGCGCCGCCACCACCTGTAGGAGCGCGCTTGCCCGCGAATGCGTTGGGTCATTGCCTGCAGCAGTGTTTGGAAGGATGCCTTCGCGGGCAAGCGCGCTCCTACAATTGGCCGTCGTTTCAGACCAATCAATGGGTAACGCAGGCTTGAGCCGACTTACCCCTCCAGCAACGCCAGCCGTTCTTCCAGCTCGGTGATGCGGGCTTCGAGCGTATCGATTCGCTCGATAAGCGTCGCATTGCCCGATCCACCTGAGCTGGAGGTGCCGCTAACGCCACGCTCCGCCGCGTGCTGTCGTGCGGCGAGGGCGGTTTCAAGGTCTGCCGGGTCGCCCAGTGCGTGCATGTAGCGGTCTTCACGCTGACCGGCCTGCCGCGGGATCAGCACCGCCAGGCCGCGCCCGATGAGCCGTTCGAGCTGATGCACCACTGCAGCCGTGTCGTCGAAATCGTGCATGCGGTTGCTGCGGGTCAAGAGCTCGTTGACGGTTTGCGGACCGCGCAAAAACAGCAACCCGCTCAGAATCAGTTGCGCCGGTACCAGCTCTAGGGTCTTGTCGACGCGGTGCTCCCAGCGGTCCGCCCGGCTGCCCATGACCAGTCGCGTCAGCTGCAGGCTCTCCAGCGCCCGCAGGCTCTGGCCCACTTGCCCCGGCGTCAGGTTCATCACCGGCTCCCGACTGGTTTTCTGGTTACACGCCAGCACCAGTGCATTTAGGGTGAGGGGGTAGCTCTCGGGATGGGTGGCCTGCTTCTCGATGAGGCAGCCCAGGATGCGCACCTCAATGCTGTTCAGTTGCAGCGCCTCTGCGGTTTCAACGGTATTTTCGCCATCCTGCTCGTCAGCCATGACCCATTCCCCAAGCGTTGAAAAGGCTATGAGGGTAGGGGCTGGATGAGGTAAAAGACAAGCCGCGATCGCGCTCGCCTTCAGGCGACCCATTCCTTCAGGAACTGCCATGACCCTTTCTCTCTACGCCGCTTCGATTCCCGTCTTCAAGCAAATGCTTACCGCCCTGGCTGCCGTATTGGCCAAAGGTGAAGCTCACGCCACCGCCAAAAACATTCAGCCGGACGCCCTGCTGCAGGCGCGTCTGTTCCCCGACATGTTCCCGTTGGTGCGTCAGGTGCAGATCGCCGTGGATTTCGCCAAAGGCGCCGGCGCACGTCTGGCGGGCATGGAACCGCCAAAATACGAAGACAGCGAAACCACCTTCGCCGACCTCCAGGCGCTGCTGACCAAGGTCCTGGCCTTCCTGGACACCATCAAGGCCGAGCAGGTCGATGGCAACGAAGCGCGGGAAATCGTGCTGCGCCCCGGCACTGACAAGGAGAAGCGCCTGGACACCCAGACCTACCTGCTGCACTACTCGTTGCCGCAGTTTTTCTTCCACGTCACCACCGCCTATGACCTGCTGCGTCACAACGGCGTGGAAGTCGGCAAGCGCGATTACATGGGCGCTTACTGATCGGTCTCGCTGGGTCGCCTGACTCGCTGTCTGACTGGCTTCGCAATCCGGTTCAGCTCAGGCAGTGAGTCGTGTTGGGTGCAGCGTCTCTGATACCCTTCGCATCCAGTTTTTTGCCACATGCGATCGACCGCTCCGCGAGGACCGGTCGTTTCGTCGTTCTGGAGATTTCATGTTTTTCCCCATTTACCTGTTGTCGGCCGCCGGCTTTACGGTACTGACCACAGAGTTCGTGATCGTCGGTCTGCTGCCTGCCATCGCCCGAGACCTGGCCGTCACCATCCCCCAGGCCGGTTTGCTGGTCACGTTATTCGCCTTCACTGTCGCCTGCTTCGGGCCTTTCCTGACAGCGTGGTTTTCACGCTTCGAGCGCAAGCGCCTGTTCATCTCGGTGCTGATCCTGTTCGGCATATCCAACGCCGTCGCGGCACTGGCCCCCAACATTTGGGTGATGGCCGTCGCGCGGCTGATCCCGGCACTCGGGCTGCCGGTGTTCTGGGCGCTGGCCAGCGAGACTGCCGTGGATATTGTCGGCCCGGATCACGCCGGACGCGCGATCGCGAAGATTGGTTTCGGTATCGTCTGCGCCACCGTTTTCGGCATCCCGGTCGGCACCTTGATCTCTGATGCCATCGGTTGGCGCAGCGCTTTTGCCATTCTGTCCTTGGTGGCTTTTGCCAAGGCGTTGCTGTTGTTCATCTATCTGCCGCGCAGCCTGCACAAGGATCAGGCGTCGCTGCGCAGTCAGTTCGGCATTCTGCGCAGCCCGTTGATGCAGGGGCATGTCCTGCTGTCGGTGCTGGTGTTCAGCGGCATGTTCACCGCCTACACCTATCTGGCCGACATGCTTGAACGGCTCGCCGGGTTCGACGGCACTGTGGTCGGCTGGTGCCTGATGGGCTTCGGCGCAGTGGGTTTGCTGGGCAACTCCCTCGGCGGGCGGCTGGTGGACCGCCATCCCTTGATCGCCAGCGTGATCTTCTGCACGTTCATGATCGGCGGCATGGTCATGGTGGTGCCAAGCATGCACTCCCTGCCTGCGCTGGCATTAGCTCTCGCGGTGTGGGGCGCGACCCAGGCGGCGTTGTTTCTGGTCAGTCATGTCCGGTTGATGAAGGCAGCACCCCAGGCCCCGGCTTTCGCCGCATCGCTGAACATCGCCGGGGCCAACCTGGGTATCGGCATTGGCGCGATCATTGGCGGCCGGGTGATTGATCATCTCGGGCTGGGGAGTCTCGGCTTCGCGGCAGCGGGCATTATTGTGCTGTCGATCCTGCTGGCCCTGCTGCTCATGATTGTTCGACCGCGCACCGCGACCTGCGAGGGCTAGTCCGGGAACAACTGACGACGAGCGCCTTCGGTGATGGCGATGATGCCGGGGTGGCTGACCTTGCGTTCGACCGAGATCGCATAGAACGACTCGGTCACCGCATCGGTATGGCCGATCAGCTCGACGTCATATTGCTCGATCACTTCATCGGCGATGACGCTCGGGGCGATAAAGATGCCGCTGCCGGACTTGCCAAACGCTTTCATCAGGGCGCTGTCGTCAAACTCGCCGACGATCTTTGGCTGAATGTTCTGCTCCGCGAACCAACGCATCAAGCGGCTGCGCACCACCGTCTGCTGGCCTGGCACCAACAGTGGTGCGCCTTGCATGCCATGGGGGAAGTTCTGCCCGTAAGCGGCGGCGAGCGTGCGGGTGGCAAAAAAACTCACGCCGCATTCGCCCAGCTTCTGGCTATAACCTTTAATGTCCAGATGGGAAGGCATCGGGCTGTCGGAGATCACCAGATCAAGGCGCTGAATGGCGAGGTCCGCCAGCAGACGCTCCAGTTGGTCTTCCCGGCAACTGATCCGCACCAGCTCGCTGAGCGCCATGCTGGGGGCGATCAGCCGATAGACGATGGACTTGGGCACAACGTCGGCGACGCCGACCCTGAACAGAATCTGCTGTTCGTCGGGTTGTGCGCGCAGCACGGCCTCGAGTTCACCGCCCAGTTGGAACATTTGTTCGGCGTAGGGCAGGGCAACGCGACCGGTTTCGGTCAGCTCAAGCTGGCGGCCGACGCGCGTGAACAACTCAACGCCGTAAGTCTGTTCCAGCAGGCTGATCTGCCCGCTGATGGTCTGCGGCGTGAGGTTTAACTGCTCGCAGGCCCGGACGATGCTGCCCGTCTTGGCCACGACCCAGAAGTAATGCAGCTGCCGGTAGTTGAGCATGGGTCTCGTCACTTCGTAAAAACCGAAGTATACGCCTGAAAAATACGAATTTTGCTGAAGTGTTTCCGTGCCTAGAATGCCGGCCTACCCCTGAACGAACCTGGACAACCGTTATATGGAATACCTTCTGGAACTGGCTGCAAGCCCAACGGCGTGGATCGCGCTGGCGACATTGGTCGTCATGGAAATCGTGCTCGGCATCGATAACCTGATCTTCATCTCGATTCTCACCAACAAACTGCCCGTGCATCAGCGCACCAAGGCGCGCCGTATCGGTATCAGCATGGCGCTGATCCTGCGTCTGGGCCTGCTGACCACCGTCGCCTGGATCGTCCAGCTGACCGAACCGGTGGTAGAGATTTTGGGCCAGACATTTTCCTGGAAGGACATGATTCTGATCGCCGGTGGTCTGTTCCTGGTCTGGAAAGCCACCACTGAAATTCACCACAGCGTAGACATCAAGACCGAAGCCGAAAAAGCTGCCTCCAACACGGTCACGTTGGGCATGGCCGCCGCGATCGGTCAGATCCTGATGCTCGACCTGGTGTTTTCGATCGACAGTATCGTCACCGCCGTGGGCATGACTGAGCACCTGCCGATCATGGTCATTGCTGTGATTGCTGCGGTAATTGTGATGCTGGTAGCGTCCGAACCGCTCGCCAAATTCATCAATGACAACCCGACGGTGGTCATGCTGGCGCTGGGTTTCCTGATCATGATCGGTATGACCCTGATTGCCGAAGGTTTCGGCGCCCACGTTCCAAAAGGCTACGTCTACACCGCCATGGCGTTCTCGGCTCTGATTGAGGTGCTGAACATGCTGGTGCGCAGGTCTCGCCAGAGAAGGCTTGACGCTGAAGCCCAGGCACAGAAGGTCTGATGCACAGCTAGCTGCTGCGAATTGCACAATGCGGTAAACAAAACGGTCGGGATGGTTGCCATCGCCGACCGTTTTTTATCGGCGTCGTGTGCGTCCTGAGCGAAGCATCAGTGCGCAGTGACGTGGTGAATCTTGCGCTGTGCGCGCTGCTGCGGTTTGGCAGCTTCGGTTTGCCGATAATGCGGGTGATGACGGCGGGAAATCCGCATCACACCCCACAACATGGCGGCTGCAACGGCAAGCCAGGCGGCGATCAACATCACAATGGTCATTCCGAGGCTCATGGCTTCCTCCGGCTCTTCTCTTCGTCTCTTAGTCATCGACAGTCTACTCACCGGGTTGTTGCCAGAAGTTGACCGATGGTCAAAATAAGTGGACCGGTTTGTTCTATCCGGCCTCGTTGGAAGTACGTTGGGCTTTAGCATAGGGGGAGGTCGGGCTATACCACGCCGTTGCAGCGCTCTATTATCCGGGCTCAGGCTGGATCCAGAGATCCTTCGCCATTTGTCAAGTGAGTAGAAAACGTGCAGGCATTGACGCGAGTGGATAGGGTGGCAGGGCAACGAAAATGGCTGGCGGTTGCCGCTCTGCTGGTGCTGTCGGGCTGTTCGAACCAGCACAACTGGAAACCCGGATATCCGCCGCAGTACAAGGCGCTCCCCGATCGTGTGGAGATCAACGCGGTGCCGTCCTTTCGTGGCAAGGATTACCAGAGCGCGCCCTTTGCGCTGGCCAGCATGCTGACCGTTCACGGCGTTCAGACAACGCCGGGGCTGCTCGAGAAACCACTGAAATTACCCGGCGCGGAGGACTCGCTGGACCGGAGCATGCCGAATCTGGCCCGTGAATACGGATTTGTGGTGTACCCGGTGGATCGCAACTTGCCGGACGTGCTGGCGCAGGTTTCAGCGGGTTACCCGGTCATGGTGCGGTTTTCGGACGGCTCGCTGTGGTGGAAAAAGCAGCGCTATGGCGTGCTGGTCGGCTTTGATCAGAACAAGCGCACGGTGTTGATCTACACCGGGCCGGGGCGCGTCACCGAAAGTTTCGAGTCGTTTACTTCGGACTGGAATGACGGCGGCAACTGGGCGGTACTGATCCAGAGCCCGCGCCAATTGCCGGTCCCGGTCGACCGCGAGCGCTGGTTGAAAGCCGCCAATGATCTGGCCCAGGCCGGGCAGGAACAGGCGGCGGGCGAGGCGGTGAAGGCGCTTAACAATCCGGCTGCCCGCTCAGAGAAGTGAGCGGTGGTGCTGGATCGCATGGCAAAACCTGTAGGAGCCGGCTTGCTGGCGAAAAAACCTGTAGGAGCCGGCTTGCTGGCGAACGCGGTGAATCAGCCAAGAGGATGCAAGCTGGTTAAACGGGTTCGCCAGCAAGCCGGCTCCTACGGGCCTGATGCCCGCCATCAAGCAAGCAAGCCGGCTCCTGCGGGTGTGATGCCCGCCAGCACGCCGGCGCCTGCGGGTGTGATGGCCGTCAGCAAGCCGGCTCCGGCGGGTCTGATGCCCGCCAGCACGCCAGCCCCTACAGGTGTGATGCTCTGCCCGTTCAGAGAAGTGAGCGATGGTTCTGGATTGCATCGCAAAACCTGTAGGAGCCGGCTTGCTGGCGAACGCGGCGTTTCAGTCGCTACATTAGCGTCTGATCGATCGAATTCGTGGGCAAGCGCGCTCCTACAATCGGGTGAGCATCCGAGCCGACGCGAGACGCCGGCGTTTCCCTCAGAACCCCAGCCTGTCCCGCAAGCTGTAGTACCAGGCGCCCAAGGCGGTAAGCGGCGTGCGCATCAACTGGCCGCCTGGAAACGGGTAGTGGGGCAGGCCGGCGAATGCGTCGAACCGCTCTGCCTGACCGCGAAGTGCCTCCGCCAGCACCTTCCCGGCCAGGTGCGTATAGGTCACCCCGTGACCGCTGCATCCCTGGGAATAATAGATGTTGTCACCCAGCCGACCGACTTGCGGCAACCGCGACAGGGTCAGCAGGAAGTTTCCGGTCCAGGCGTAGTCAATTTTCACATCTTTGAGCTGGGGAAACGCCTTGAGCATCTTCGGGCGGATGATGGCTTCGATATTGGCGGGATCGCGAGCGCCATACACGACGCCACCCCCGAAGATCAGACGCTTGTCACCTGACAGTCGATAGTAATCCAGCAGGTAGTTGCAGTCCTCGACGCAGTAATCCTGCGGCAATAGAGTGCTTGCCAACTCCTCGCTCAACGGTTCTGTCGTAATGACCTGCGTCCCGCAGGGCATCGATTTGGCTGCCAGCTCCGGCACCAGATTGCCCAGATAGGCATTGCCCGCCACGATGATGAACTTGGCCCGAACCCTCCCTTCGGCGGTATGCACGACGGGGCTAGCGCCGCGGTCGATGCTAATGGCGGCCGACTGCTCATGGATGACTCCACCCAGTGACTCGACAGCTGCGGCTTCGCCCAGCGCCAGATTGAGCGGGTGGATGTGGCCGCCGCTCATGTCGAGCATGCCGCCGATGTACTGATCACACGCCACCACTTCACGGATACGGCGTTGATCCATCAACTCCAGCTGGCTGTGCCCGTAGCGTTCCCAAAGGCGTTTTTGTGCCTCCAGATGACCCATCTGCTTGGGCGTGATCGCGGCAAATACGCCGCCGTCCTTCAGGTCGCATTGGATCTGATATTTAGCCACCCGGTCGCGGATGATCTGCGCGCCTTCAAAAGCCATGTGCCCCAACAGTTGGGCTTCCTTGGCGCCGACGGTGTTTTCGATCACGTCGATGTCACGGCTGTAGCTGTTGACGATCTGCCCGCCGTTGCGGCCTGAAGCGCCAAAGCCGACTTTTGCGGCCTCCAGAACGGTCACCCTGAACCCGTGTTCGAGGAGGAACAGCGCGCTCGACAGCCCGGTGTAACCGGCGCCGATGATGCACACGTCCGTTTCGATGTCCCCTTGCAGGCGGGGCCGTGCCGGAGCCGCGTTGGCCGAAGCGGCGTAATAGGAATGCGGATATGAAGTGTTCGTCATCCTGTAAGCCCCGTTTTATATTTTTTACGAATGGGCGGATGCTACCTGAGATGAAATTCACTCACCAGCCGGGCATGGCCGTTGAAATCGCGACGAGGGGCGAGAAAAGGAATGCACGGGCATGGGCGGAGTCGAGCTTGGGGTTTCAAAAGTCTTCCGCTTTCATGGGGTTAGGAGGTAATCACCGTTGACAGCAATCCTGATCCCGGTAGAATGCCGCCCCACAGCAGGCACGTAGCTCAGTTGGTTAGAGCACCACCTTGACATGGTGGGGGTCGTTGGTTCGAGTCCAATCGCGCCTACCAAACAAATCCGCTCTGCTGGGGCGGTAACGAAAAAGGGTGGTCCGACAGGACCACCCTTTTTTTGTTTGTTCGTAAAGGCTTTCAGCCGGACGACGTCCCGCGCGATCTGTCAGTCGGCCTTGGCCCGGGTAATCCGACCGGCCCGGATTTCATCGACATAGGCCCGTAGACGGTCTGCGTCCTTGTACTGCTGGTTCATCAGATGCAGCACCGCTACCACGTCAACGTCGTTGACGCGTTCTGCGAGGCGGCTGATTTCACCGGCGGTGCGCTCCAGATTCGCCGCGATGGTGCTCAGGTCACGCTTGAATTCCATCGCTGATTTTTTCATGCCCACGGTGCCATTCTCCACTGTTGATCATCCGTCTCGCGACGCATTGTCAGGCGCAGCGGCGACGCACTATAACAAAGCAAAGGCGACAGGCACGAAAAGGGCGCTATTCAAGCGCCCCGGGATTACTGCATCGACAGCGTGCTGTCAGCCGCCGGCGCCGCCAGCGCTGGACGAGCCTGACCCTTTGCTGCCGCCGCCGTTGGTGGTGTCTCCGCCTGGCAAGTCGGCATCGTTATTACTGCCAGTGCCGTTGCTCATTGAAGTTCCGCCGCCGAAGCTGATGCCCTTCTTGGTCTGGGTGTCTACCTCGGAACCTTGTCGAGACGGGTCACTGCCCTGTACGCGCGGGTCGATTCCGGTCTGTGACGGCGGCGGCCCCATGTCTGGAGAAGTCGCGCCCGCCAGTGCGCCGAGCGAGGTGCATGTCAGGGCGCAGCCGAGAGCCAGTGCAGCAATTGATCTATTCATCAGGTGATCTCCGTGTGTCGTGGTCCTTGGGTGCGTTGGGCATCGGATATCCGCCCGTAGTGCCATGCCGGCGACAGGCGGCAGCTGAGCCTCCGTTGTCGAGGGTCCGGTGTGGGCCTGCGGCGTCGGCGAGGCCGGATGATCGATTCGCTAAATAATTTGCAGATTCAGGGGCTTACTGAGCGAAAAAGACGTTGACAGCTATTTGAATATCCGTAGAATGCCGACCCACAGCAGGCACGTAGCTCAGTTGGTTAGAGCACCACCTTGACATGGTGGGGGTCGTTGGTTCGAGTCCAATCGCGCCTACCAAACAAATCCGCTCTGCTGGGCGGTGAAGAAAAGGGCGAATCGAGAGATTCGCCCTTTTTATTGCCCGCGATTTTGTTGCCTGCGATTTTTATCGTCTGTCGCTGCTCACGTCGGGTGGGCAAGCCCACCGCTTATAGCGAGCCTGTAGCCCACCCCAGCCCAGGCTCGATTTCATCGGGCTCAATGAAATAATTCCGGTTTTTTCCTCCTTGCGTCTGGACCTTTTCCCCTGATGCGCGATCATCAGTGCATGGAAATCCAGAGGAGGTGTGTATGTTTAGCCGGTCGTTGACCCTTGCCGTTTTGTTCGCCGTGTCGAGCCCTTTGCTGGCCGCCGACGGCGATACCCCACTGTCACAAGAGCGCGGCAAGACCCGTCCACTGATCGTGATCGCGTCAAGCTCCGTAGATCCCACGCTGGTCAGCCTGAAGAAAAATCTGGAAGAACCCGCCAACAAGGAGGGGTTCGCCAAGCGCGACATGGTGCTCTACACCATCATCAACACGGTCGGGCAGCGCAACGGTAAGGATCTCGACGCCCAGACCACCATGGCGCTGGTGCGCGAACTCAAACTGGGCGCCCAGGCAGGCGGCCAGGCTCAAGTGATTCTGGTGGGCAAGGACGGCGAGAAGAAAATGACCCACAACGGTCCGATTGAGCCCAAGGAAATCTTCAGCACCATCGATCAGATGCCGATGGCGGAAAAGGAAGCGGCCGCCGCCGCGCCTGCAGCCCCTGTGGCCGAACCCAAGGCGGCTGCGCAACCGGGAAAACCCGGCAAGCCCGGTAAAGCGGCACCCGCTGCACCGCCGGCCGGCCTGGATGACTGACCCGACAATCGGAGCGGAAGAGGCGCCCCTTTAACGCCAGGCGTGTGGCCTGGATGAGGTTGCTGGTACCATCGGTCCTTTTTTACCAAAAGGGATTGTCATGAAGCAGTGGGCGGGCGCGCTGGCGCTGGTGGCGTTGACGGGTTGCATGAGTTTGAATCAAACGCGTTCGGCGGGTCCGGCGCAGGTGTATACCAGTCAGAAACCTGCCACTGCCGTGGCCGAATGCATCAAGGTCACCTGGGCCAACGTGCAATTGTTCGGTGACGTGGCGGATGTCTTCATGGCCAAGGGCGAGCCCGATGCCTTTACGGTCTACACCACCGAGGGCCAGTATTTCGCCGACGTTGCCGGCAAGGCAGGGATGACCAGGGTCAGCTTTTACGCCAAGCCAGGCGCCAATGCCGTAGAGCAGCGCGGCGCAGTGCTCGCCACCTGCCTGTGATTCATCCGCTGCACGCTCGGGGCAGGGCGGCGAATCTGGCCAATCGGCTTGGTACTCGCCCTGTCCTGGCGGCCGTCACGTGCTTCACATGGGCGGTGTCACGCCATTTTCTCCGGCAGAAACCGACAGCGCGGTCAGCGTGCTGTCGGATGCTTTCTGCGCCTGCAGGACCACTTTCACGCCTGGCTTGAGCAGCCCCCGATCACCCGGCACCAGATTGACGATCGGTACGTCATCGGGAATGACGATCGTCTTCTGCCCGCCCTTGTAATTGACGGTGATCGTGCGCCCGTTGCTGGCGACGAGATCACCCACCGAGCCATTGGTCATTGTGCTGTCCGGCGTCAGGTCGAATGCGCGATGGCCGTCGCCCGTGCCTGCCATCTCTGGCGGAAACACATGGACCTCCAGTGCTTTCAACGAGCCATCCGGCAACGGCACCGCCGCGGAACCGATGTAGCTGCCCGGTTTGATTTCCGACACCTGCGCCAGGGTTACGCCGCGAATCTGCGTGTTTGGGGTCACGGCCACCTGCAGATCTTCGCCACGGTTGCTGTGGATTTTCAACGCGTCACCGTCGACCGCCGTGATTGTGCCGCGCACGCGCATGGGCTTGCCATCCTCCGCGCAGGCGGGCAACGCGCTTGCCAGCAGGGTGCCCAGCAAGGCCGACATCAGAAGGGTGCGACGCAAAGGTTGAGGCTTATGGATGTTCATTGAGAGCAGAGATCCTGTGATGGGGCGAGCTCTCAGCATAACGCCAGTCTTGAGAGCGGTGGATGACATCGGCGTCAGTGACCATGACTTCGCGAGCACGCTCTTCTCGATTGTGCGGTTCTCGCCACGCGCATTGGGCACGGCGGGTTCAAGCAGGCAGCCATTTGCACTGAGCGATTACATAGAACACTTGCATAGTGGAATAGAATAAAAATGAATTTAGTTAATTATCGCGTGAGTGTTAGGGTTTTAAAAAGTCAGACTTATCCGGGTTTTTGGTTATTAAGCCGTCGTTGCTGACTGTCATTTCACTCATTCGGTAAGGGAACACCATGGCCCGTTTTGATCAATTAAGCCGACGGCGCGTGCTGGGCATCGCCGGGGCTGCGCTAACTTCGCCATTGCTGCTGTCGTTACCCCGCGTCCTCTGGGCCGCTGACGAACACGCAGACCATGCCGGGCAGGGCGATGATCCTGCAGCAGAGCCGGCGGGCACCGGGCAATTCATCCGCCTCGATCAACCGCGCTCGCTGAAGCTTGCAATCAATCTGAATGCGGTCTGCCTGGCGCCGGTGGTGATCGCCCACGGCCAGGGCTTCTTCAAAAAGCACAATCTGGAGGTCGAGCTGGTCAACTTCGGCAATTCCACTGAAGTGCTGCTGGAAGCGATTGCAACAGGCAAAGCTGATGCCGGCATCGGTATGGCGCTGCGTTGGCTCAAGGCGCTCGAACAGGGGTTCGACGTCAAGCTGACCGCCGGCACCCATGGCGGGTGTTTGCGTTTGCTCAGCGCAGCGGACGGCCCGGTCAACAGGCTGGAGGACCTCAAAGGCAAGGCCATCGGTGTCACCGATATGGCGAGCCCGGACCGGAACTTCTTCTCCATTTTGCTGAAGAAACATGGCGTTGACCCGGTTCGCGATGTGGAGTGGCGGCTGTATCCGGCTGACCTGCTGGGCACCGCGCTGGAGCGGGGCGAGGTCCAGGCCGTGAGCGGAAGCGACCCGTTCATGTACCGGCTGATCAAAGCCGGCAAGGCGCGCGAACTGTCGTCCAATCTCGTGGAAGACTACGCCAATCTCAGCTGCTGCGTGGTCGGGGTCACCGGCAAGCTGGCCCGTGATGACAAGCGTGTCGTGGCCGCGCTGACCCAGGCCATTCTGGAGGCCCATGACTATTCGGTAACGCACCCGGAAGAGGTGGCCAAAGGGTTCCAGGCCTACGCCCTCAACACCACAACGGAGGAAGTGGTTGCGATTCTGCATGACCACACCCACGGCCATCATGCGGTCGGCGCAGCGTTGACCGCAGAAATCGCCACCTACGTGCGCGATCTGAAGACTGTCGAAGTCATTCGTCAAAGCACCGATGCCGATGCCTTTGCTGCGGAGATCACTGCCAATGTCTTCAATTGAGATGACGGCCGACGTGGAGCGGTTGAACACCCCGGCAAACCCGTTTTGGTTACAGGGGCTGCTGGCTGCAGCGTTCTGGCTGGCGACCGCGTTGCTGGTTGTGTACGTGCCCAACGCATCGCGCAGCTGGCCGATGACCCAGGGCCTGGCCAATCTTTGCCTGATCGTGACCGGGCTGATTGTGCTCGCCGTGATCCTCAGGCGCTGGTCCCGTCCGTTGGCGGTGCGTACCGCCAGACTCGGGCCGTGGCTGATTGCCCTGCCGCTTCTGCTGTCCGTCTGGGAGCTGCTTACCGCCAAACTCGCCTGGCTGCCGGTGCCGTTCTTCGCCCCGCCCCAGGCGTTGCTGGACGTTTACGTGGATGACTGGCGGCGCCTCGCCGACAGCCTGTTTCACTCGGCCATCCTATTGGGCAGTGGCGTAGCGCTCGGTGCGTTGACGGGGTTCATTGCCGGCGTCGCCATCGGCTGGTCGCGCAGTGTCGGCTACTGGCTGCATCCGGTTTTGCGCATCCTGGGGCCGGTGCCGTCCACCGCCTTGCTGCCGCTGTGCTTTTTCCTTTTTCCCAGCAGCTGGAGCGCCAGCGTTTTTCTCATTGCTCTGGCGACCTGGTTTCCGGTCACGGTGCTGACCTGGTCAGGGGTGGCGAGCGTCGACAAGGCCTACTACGACGTAGCGCGTACCCTGGGTGCCAATCAGCCTTTTCTGATCTTCAAAGTGGCGATCCCCGCCGCACTGCCTCATGTGTTCGTGGGCTTGTTCATGGGCCTCGGCGCGTCGTTTTCAACACTGGTGGTGGCGGAGATGATGGGCGTCAAGTCGGGAATCGGCTGGTATCTGCAATGGGCGCAAGGCTGGGCGGCGTACGCCAACATGTACGCGGCGTTGTTGATCATGGCGCTGGCGTGTTCGGGGCTGATTTCAGCGCTGTTTCTGGTGCGTGACCGTCTGCTGGCGTGGCAACAAGGAGCGATGAAATGGTAAGTGCAGGGATAGCAGAACGCGTTGAGTCCACTCGTGGCCTGGCGCTGCGCATCGATAACCTGAGCCACGGCTTCGTACTTGAGGGTCACCGGTTGCCGGTGCTGGAGCACGTGTCGCTGGCCGTCGAACCAGGAGAGTTCGTCGCGCTGCTGGGGCCTTCGGGTTGCGGCAAATCAACCCTGCTGCGTCTGGTCGCAGGGCTTGAGAGGGCGGACAGTGGAGCTTTGCTGGCGGATGGCGAAGCGATCACCGGGCCTGATCCGACTCGCGTGGCGGTGTTTCAGGACCCGACGCTGTACCCATGGCGCCGGGTCTGGGACAACGTGGCCTTGGGCCTCGAAGCCCGGGGGTTGCTGAAAACCACCCGGGGCAAGGTCGATGAAGCGCTGGCGAAAGTGGGCCTGAGCCAGTTCGCCCGAGCCTACCCGCGACAGCTGTCGGGCGGGATGGCGCAGCGAGTGGCGCTGGCACGGGCCCTGGTCAACGAGCCACGGCTGCTGATCCTTGATGAGCCACTGGGCAAGCTTGATTCTCTGACCCGGATTGCCATGCAGCAGGAGCTGATTGATCTGTGGCAGCGCCAGGGTTACACCGCGCTGCTGGTCACTCACGATGTCGAGGAGGCGCTGTTGCTCGCCAATCGCGTCATCGTGTTCAGCGACCGGCCGGCGCAGATCAAAGCCGAATTGACGATCGACCGGCCGTACCCTCGGCATCGCGATGACCCGTACCTGGTCGATCTGCGCAGGCAGATTCTGGGCCTGCTCGGACTGGGACAAAGCTGGTAGCGAACAACGAGGGCGGCGTGCACCGGCCGACGCGAGTGCAAGCCGTTGGGCGACTCGCACCTGCGGCGCCGAGCGTTACTGCTGCAGGGAAATGGCCGTGTTCTGCAGTTTCGGCTGGTTGTACAGACTGACCAGCACCTCATCGAGCACCGAGGACGCGCCCCACGGACGCGGGTCGTTGAGAATCGCGACCACCACCCAGGTGTTGCCGTTGCTGTCACGGCTGAACCCGGAGATCGCGCGAACCGTGTTCAGCGTGCCGGTCTTGATGTGGGCCTGACCCCGCAGCGCCGTACTCTTGAGGCGCTTGCGCATGGTGCCGTCCATGCCCGCCAGCGGCATCGAACTCATGAATTCTGCCTGATACGGGCTGTTCCAGGCGGCCTGGAGCATCTGCGCCATCTCGCGCGCACTGACCCGTTCGGCGCGGGACAGGCCAGAGCCGTTCTCCATGACCAGATGGGTCGCAATGATGCCTTTTTTCGCCAGCCACTGGCGCACCACGCGCTGCGCTGCCTTGGCGTCATCGCCGTCCGCTTCGTTGCGGAACTCCGCGCCCAGGCTCAGGAATAACTGCTGCGCCATGGTGTTGTTACTGAATTTGTTGATGTCGCGAATGATCTCGGCCAGGTCCGGAGAAAACGCTCTCGCCAGCAGCTTGGCACTGCCCGGGGTGACGTCCAGCCGGTCCTTGCCAAGAATGCTCCCGCCCAGTTCCTGCCAGATGGCCCGCACGGCGCCTGCCGTGTAGGTCGGGTGGTCAAGCAGCGACAAGTACGTCTGAGAATTACAGCCATCGCCCAACTGACCTGTAACGGTCACGCTGATGCCGCCGTCGGCTTCCGGGACCGGGTTGTACAGCACATCGCCGGTACACTTGTTCGACGACAACGCCTTGACCTGGTTATTGATGTGGATGGCCGCGATGGGCGGCTCAACCGAGATCAGAATCTTGCCGCCGTCGTTGCGGGTGATGAAGCGCAGGGCCTTGAGGTTGACCATCAACGAGTCCGGGCGGACCAGGAATGGTTTGTTCTTGTCGTTGCCGTCGTCATCGAAGACCGGCAATTGCGGCTGCACGAAATGGCTGCGGTCGAGCACCAGATCACCGGTGACTTGCTGCACGCCATTGGCGCGCAGGTCTCGCATCAACAGCCAGAGGCGTTCCATGTTCAGCTTGGGGTCGCCGCCGCCTTTCAGGTAAAGGTTGCCGCGCAGCACGCCATTGCTGAGGGTGCCGTCGGTGTAGAACTCGGTTTTCCACTGGTGGGTAGGGCCAAGCATTTCAAGGGCCGCGTAAGTCGTCACCAGCTTCATGGTGGACGCCGGATTGACCGAAACGTCGGCATTGAACACCGTCGGCGTGCCCGGGCCGCTGACCGGCAGCATCACCAGCGACAGCGCATCATTCTGCAGTTTGCTGGCTTTGAGTGCTGCCTGGACCTTGGGTGGCAAGGCAGTGTTGATCGGGGCGGCGGCGATAGAGAACGAAAGGGGGAAGAGCAGGGTGGCCATCAATAACGGACGCAAAGACTTGATCATTCAATAAACCCTACTGCACTGATAACGAGATGAAGAGGGGATGAATTCCCTCGCAGTGTGAACACAAGACCAGAAAATGCCCGTGGGCCGGGCGTGACACTGGCCTTCGGTAAAGCGGCATTATGCCCCAAGCTTTGGTGACTTGCGCCGGGTTACTGCCGTCAAACGGCGCTATTTTTTGCTCATGTCCATTCAATGTCACGTTAAACCGTCAAATTCCCGCGCCGGGTGCTCATAACTGACCCGGTCACGCCTGCGTCGCTTTGCGTTGTTGGGCCAATCTTGACGGCAGAGAACAAAATCGCAGGCAAAAAAAACCACCCTTCAGGGTGGCTTCTTTGGGTATCAGCGTGGCGGGAGACCGCCTGCTGATCAGCTGGCCGCGTTGATCGGCGTTTCAGGGTACCAGGCGTCCAGCAGCGGGCTGACAGTTACCTTGGTCAGCTCGTCACGGCCGTTCAGCCAAGCCTCGACAGCAGCGCGCTGCTCTTCGGTGACCGAACCACGATCAGCCTTGCAGACCAGACCGAAGTCGTCGCCGCCAACGTAGTCCAGGCCGTTACCGTCCATGGCTTCTGTCAGGAACGCGTCGAGGAATGCGTCGATTGCCTCGTCACTCAGGTCCTCTTTGAATTCCAGGTTCAGCTCGAAGCCCAATTCCTGAAACTCGTCGACACAGAGCTTTTTGCGCAGACGACGGGAGCGATTAGTGGCCATGAAGCATTCCTCTTGAGTAATTTCGGGGCGCAGTCTACCAGTTTACTAGCCGCCCTGCCTGCTTCGTGGGCCGACCGTTGGCCCGACTGCCGCAAGCCGCCATGCGCCTCGGGTTTTCACCGCGCAGCAGTTTGGCGGTTACGCATCATCAACAAGGCAACCAGGATCGCCACGACGGCGATTGCAGTCGCCACCCAACCCAACGACCCCAGGCCGAAGTGGCCGATGCCCAGCCCGCCGAAAATTGCCCCCAGGCCAATACCGGCATTGGCCGCCGAGATATTCATCGTCGCCGCCAGTGCCTGGGCCTTGGCGCCTGCCTGCATCACGCGCACTTGGCACACCGGGAACAGCGCGGTGTAGGCGATGCCCCACAGGACCAGCGCGGCGATCAGCCAGACATGCTCTGTGGCCAGCGGAATGGCGGCGGCCATGCCGATGCTCAGAATGACCAGAAACAGCACCATTGCGCCCAGCGGGCTGCGGTCGACCAGTGCGCCGCCCCAGTGGTTGCCGATCATGCCGACGGCGCCGAAGCCCATCAGCCACCAGCCCACCTGGTTGGTCGGCACGCCGGCCAGGGTCTGCAGGATGTCCGCCAGGTAGGTGTAAGCCGTAAACATTGCGGTAAACGCGAGCACCGACAGCGCGATGTGGGCGAGGAAGCGCGGCTGCTTGAGGATGTCCGTCTGCTTTTCACCTTGCTTGGCCGGTGACGAGGGCAGGGTTGGCATGCACAGTTGCATCAGGACCGCGATCACCAGCGAGATGACGGCCAGCACCCAGAAACTGCCGCGCCAGCCAAGGGTGTCGGCGGCCACGGTGCCCAGCGGCACGCCGAAGACCAGGGCGGCGGAGATACCGAGATACACCCGCGACACCGCCTGACCCGATTTGCCGGGCGCTGCGAGCTGCCCGGCCGTTTCGCTGGCCGTGCCCCAGAACACCGGCAAGCCCAGTGCCGGAATGAAGCGCGCGAGGGCCATGACCCAGATGTTGGTGGACAGCGCCGCCAGCACGTTGGACGCCGCAAACACCAGCAGGATGATCGTGAACAGCTTCTTGCGTTCCACGCCTGCCAGTTTTGCCGTGAGGAACGGCCCGAACAACATGACAGTGAAGGCGAACAACGTGACGACCTGGCCTGCCACCGCGATCGACACGCCAAGGTCACGGGCCATGGCCGGGAGCAATCCGACGATGAGGAATTCAGTGGTGACGATTATGAACGCGGCGATCGCCATGATCAGAATCTGGACGCCTGAACGGGATGCAGCAGCAGGCTGCGACGCCGTGGCGGAGGTGGAAGGTGGCATAGGTTGACTCCAAAGACTTTGCCATAGCCTATTGAAGATTTGCTTTCTCATCCGCGACATAAATGACTTACTCTCGCGAACTGAATTCCTGAATGGTAGTTGCCATGTTCTCCTCTGAACGTCTCAAGGGCATAGATGTGTTCGTGGCCGTCGCTGATTCCGGCAGTTTTGCCAGTGCAGCCATGAAGCTGAACCTGACCGCGTCGGCCGTCAGCAAAGGCATCGCCCGTCTGGAGCAGCGCCTGGGCCAGCGCCTGTTCAGCCGCACCACGCGGCGCTTGTCTCTGACCGAAGCCGGGGTGAAGTTTTACTCCACTTGCAGCGGCGTACTGGCCGACCTCGAAGAAGCGGAACTGGCATTGGCATCGGAGCGCCACGAACCCCACGGCCGGGTGCGCATTGATTTGCCTGCGTCATACGGACGTCTCCACGTGCTGCCGCTGATCCTTAACTTCGTGAAGCAATACCCGTTGCTGCAGCCGCATATTTCCTTTTCCGACCGGTTCATTGATCCCGTACACGAAGGCATCGACATTGTGGTTCGTATCGGCGGCGCTGATGCCTGGGCCGCGGGGCTCGGTCATCGCTTCATCGGCGCTCAGCGGCTGGTTTTTTGTGCTGCGCCCGGTTACATCGCCGAGCACGGTCAGCCCACCACCGATGCCGACCTCGAGCACCACCATTGCATCGCCTATGGGCAATCCGACGGGCAGGTTGGCCCCTGGTATTTTCGCGGGCGACAGCCTGGGGACCGGGAGCGGCGCATCATTCATCCCCGTATAGCGGTGGGCGACGGGGAAGGTGAAGTGTCGGCGACCATTGCCGGGCATGGCATCGCGCAGTTGCCCACCTGGCTGGTCCAGACCCACCTCAACGAAGGACGGCTGGTTGAGGTGTTGCCGGAGCTGGCCACCGACGGACTGCCCATGAACCTGGTCTGGCTCAAAACCCGAGAGTCCCTGCCCAAGGTCAGCATCCTGCTCAAGTACCTGAGTGAGCACCTGGCGCCTTATGGCAGCGTGGACGCTGCAACCGGGCCGGCTTAGCGCCCAGAAAAACCGGCTATAACGCCTTGGACAAGGTTATTTCCCGTGCCTGCATCCCGACGGTTTCGTAGAGCTTTCGAGCGGCGACGTTGTCCGAAAACACGTTGAGCTCCAGACGACGAATCCCGCGCTCCTGGGCCCACGCCTCAACGACCTCAAGCGCTTCCCTGCCAAGGCCCTGACGCCTGAAAGGCTCATGAATCTCCAGATCATAGATGAACAGTCGGGCAGGCAACGGCGGCGACGCCACGATGCCCATCCAGAGGCTGTCCACTTCCAGGCCTGCACCCACGCATAACCGGTAGAACCAATGCCCGTCGGTGTCCAGGCCGTGCGTCAACAGGTCATCGAAATCTGCCCGGGCGCTTTCGCAGGCGACAGCGTCGTGCAGCGTGTAGGTACGAGCAATATCCCTGGCGTATCCGGCAACCGACCGTTGGGCAAATACTTCAAATTCAGCAGGGTTCATGGGGATCAGCTTCATGGCAGCGGTCCTGTTCGAGGCACGGAGGTTGTCGCACGATAGGCACTCAGCGCCAGCTCCAGCGTGGTCATGGCGCGCTCAAGTGCCACCTGCCGCTCGCCGATGTCTTCGTCCGAAGCCTCGGCGTCGCATGCGGCCTCAAGCGCTTCGCACTCTTGGATGACGGCTGTCGCGCAGATGATGTTGGCTGCACCACGCACTTTGTGGCCGAAGTCTTTCAACTGATCCCGGCCGGTGGCCGAAGCGAGCTCGGCGCGGTCCTGGCGAATGCTGTCAATGAGTTGATCGAGCAGGCGTTCGTTCATGTCGATCCGGCCGCCCGTTAGCGTGGCAATGGCGTGCGGGTCGAAGGCCTCATTCGCAACGGCGGCCGGCGCCTCGGCCATGACCGCCAATGGTCTTACTTTGCTCAGGCGGTCATTAAGGGCATTCAGGCTGATGGGTTTGAACAGGCAATCGTCCATGCCCGCTTCGCGACAGCGTTGTTTCTCTTCCGGCTGTGCGTTTGCGGTGTAGCCCAGCACCGTGCAGCGAGGCCGTGGTTGCTCGTGCTCCGCTTGCCGGATCGCCCTCGTGAGGTCATAGCCGTTCATGACCGGCATGTTGCAATCTGCGATCACCAGATCGAAGGGCTCGGTCTTCCAGCGTTCGAGGGCCTCGGCGCCCTGTATCGCCATGTCGCAGCGATGCCCCAGAAAGCACAATTGTTCGAACAGCAGGAGGCGGTTTGCCGGGTGGTCATCGACAATCAGAATGTGCAGCGGCTCGGCAGTGTGTGGTGCAGCCTGGGGCGTGATGTTGCGGGTGTCGAGCGGGTCGAGGGTGGTGAGCGCGAAGACCATCTCAACCCGGGTGCCATCTCCGGGCCGGCTGCTCAGCGTCAGCGTGCCGCCCATCATTTCGCACAGGCTGCGGCAGATCACCAGGCCGAGGCCCGCGCCGGTCCGTGCCAGTTGTCCGGACTGGTCGACCTGGGCGAAGGGCGCAAACAGGCGCTGCTGATCCTGGGCCGTGATGCCGATCCCGCTGTCGTGGATGATCACCTGCACGGTCATGTGCTGAGGGCTGCGTCCTGCCTCGGTTTGCAGGCTGATCCGGACCTGACCCTGTTCGGTGAATTTGATGGCGTTGCTGATGACATTGGAAAGAATCTGCTTGAAGCGCAGCGGATCGATCAGCACATCGGTGTTGGTGCGGGGGTCGAGATCCAGCGCCAGGGTAAGGCTTTTCTGGCGTGCCAGACCGTCGAAGACCCGCACGACCGATTCAACCAGTTGCCGCAAATTGGCGCGTTCGGGGCTCAGGCTCAGGCGACCGGACTCGATGCGCGCGATGTCCAGAATATCGCCGATCAGCTCCAGTAAATCCTTCGCTGAACTGTACGCAACCTCAATGGCCGGGCGGTCGAGGTGGCCGTTGTCGGCGCGTTTCAGAGCGAGCTCGAGCATCCCGATGACAGCGTTCATCGGCGTGCGGATTTCATGACTCATGGTCGCCAGGAAAGTGCTTTTCGCACGATTGGCATCGTCCGCCAGGTCCTTGGCCGTCTGCAGTTGCTCGATCAATTGGCGACGTTCACTGATGTCGATCCAGCCGCCGATGATCCCTTGAACTTTGCCCAGTGAATCGCGGAAAGGCAGGATCCAGTGATAAATTGTCAATTCCCGGCCGCCGATGTGCAGCGAGCGGTCGAGGATCAGTGGCTCGTTGTCGGCCATGACACGGTTGTAGTCATCAACGTAACCCAGCGCTTCCTCGCTGTTGCTCAGAATCCCTTCAAGAATGCTCTTGCCGATGACGTCTTCGCGCTGTGCAGCAAAAGCGGCGAGGTAGCTGTCGTTGCAGATTTTCAGCAGACCGTCGCGATCACGCACGTAGATGGGATGAGGGGTACCGTTGACCAGTGCGCTCATGAACTCGAACTGGTCATTGAGCGCGCGCTCGGCCCGCTCACGCTGTTTGATCTGACGGCGCATCCAGGCATTCCAGGCCAGTGAGCCCAGCAGCAGGATGCCGGCGCCCCCTATGATCTGGTAGATCAGCAACTGGTAGTCATGCCACGCACCGCTGCCTCGGGGCGAGTAGGTGCGCCAGCGGTTGTTGATGGCGGCGAGGTCTTCGGGCGCGATGCTCGACAGCGCCTTGTCGAGGATTGACGTCAGTTCGGTCGCATTGCGTGACGTCGCCATGGCGATGCGCGCCGGCTCCTGACCGACCGTGACGCGCATTTGAAGCGTGTCGTTCAGGCCGCGTGACGACAGGAAGTAGCTGGCGCTGAACAGTGAGGTGATTGCGCCTTCTGCCCGACCGTGGGCGAGCAGGTCCAGTGCCTGCGCCGGGTTGTCCACTTCCACCGGATAGATGCCGGGGTGATGTTCACGCAGGAAGGGCAGAATCGGGCTGCCGAGGGTCAGCGCCACTCTCTTGCCATCCAGCTGGTCGAGATTGGACGGGGCCGAGGTTTCCTTGCGCGTGACCAGGACGAACACGTTGTCCAGATAAGGCCGACTGAAATTGAAGCGGTTCTCGCGCTCGTCGCTGGGGATCATCGCCGCAATAAGGTCAGCCTGGCCCTGACTGAGCTGGCTGGCCATGTCGTTCATGCTGGCGGCGTGGCTGACCTCGAATGTCAGCCCGGTTCGCAGCCGGATGAGCTCAAGCAGGTCGGCCGTCACCCCGCTGAAGTTACCGGCGGCATCGTAGAACGTCAGAGGCGCGTACGCCTCGTTGAACACCACACGCACGACCGGGTGCTGGGCGATCCAGCGCTCCTCCCGCTGATTGAGCTGCAGCTTTTGATCGGTCAGCATCAAGTCGCTGCCGGCGCCCCAGCGCTTGGAAATGGCGATACGCTCTTCCACGGGGATGCCTTTGAGCACGCCGTTGACGATGTCCAGCAGCACCGTGTTCGATGCGTGTACGGCGAAGCTGAAACCGTTGGCCTCATGCTTGCCGAAATTGGCCATCTGCACGTTATTCAGATAGCCCTTGTTGATCACGTAATGGGTGGAGATGGTGTCGCCCAGAAAGACGTCGGCCTGATTGAACGCGACTGCGTTGATCGCGCTCTGGAACGATGAAAAGGTCTGCAGGCGCGCCTTGGGGTAGAGCGCCGCGATGACGTCAGGTGGCAGATAGTGATAGGCCATGCTCAGGCGCAGACCGTTGAGGTCGCCGTTCAGCGGCCGGGTTTCGCCGGTACGGGTCACCAGCACCGGCTGGTCCACCGCGTAGGGGGTGGACAACGCGATGCCGCTGGATGCCGCCTCGTAACCGTTGGCGCTGCCCAGCAGGTCGATCTCGCCCTGGTTGAGCGCCAGAATGGCCTCGTCGCGGCTGGCGAAACGCAAAACCTTGACCGGCAGGTCGAGCACGCGGCCCAATATCCCCACGTAATCGGCAGTGAAGCCTTCGTAGTCGCGGCCGGTCAGGGTCAGGTCGAAAGGCGGATAGTCGGGCGCAGAAGTGCCCAGAATCAGCTCGCGTTTGTTACGCACCCACTGCCATTGGGAGCGGTCCAGGGTCACGTCCATATGCGACGGGTTGGAGCGACTCAGCAGTGTGTAGCGTTCCGGGGGGCGGGAGTCTGCCTGGGCATCGAAGCCCAGGCAGATAAGTACCGCCGCGATCCAATAGTCCTTTAACGCCTTTGCCATCCTGTTTCTCACACTAACGAATTGCGTTTTGCCATCTCGATAAGTTCTACCAGAGTCTTGGCCTTGAGTTTCTGCATCAAGCGGGTTTTGTAGGTGCTGACGGTTTTATTGCTGAGAAACATGCCCTTGGCTATCTCTTTGTTGGTGCGACCCTGGGCAAACAGTTGCAATACCATCAGCTCACGGTCGTTGACGAGTTTGAAGCGCTCAATCTCGTTGGGGTCACCTTCTTTTTTGATCGTTGCGGCAAGCGCCTGACTGGGAAAGTAATTGTAGCCGGATAATACGGCTTTGACGGAGCTGACAAGTTCGCTCAGGTCTTCCTGCTTGCACACGTAACCGGAGGCCCCGGACTGCATGCAACGGATGGCAAAGAGACTGGGGGCCTGTGCGGTCAGGACGAGAATCTTGGACGGCAGGTTCATCGCGTTGAACCGGGCAAGGACTTCGAGCCCGTCCAGCTTGGGGATGCTGATGTCGAGGATGATCAGGTCGGGCATGCACTCACGGACCATCTGCATGGCGTCGACGCCATTGTCGGTCTCTCCGACCACTTCGTAATTCTCGTTCTCCAGAAGCATTCTTATGGCCATTCGAATGACCGGATGGTCGTCGATAATAAAAATAGAGTTCATGGTCAATCCATAATGAGTGGCAAGAAAGCGCGCACCTTATCCCAGATGTTCAACAGCGCCCATAAAGAGATCATGCCCGAACCGCTATATAGGAATAGTCCTACAAGAATAAGCGTATGTGCGTACATTGATGCGCGCGGCGACCATGAATGTTTAATAAAAAGCAATGTGCGAGGTTGAGTAAAACAATGCGTATATACGGCTGTTTATTTCGAATCGGAATATACCGGGATTTTTCAATGGGCCGCCGGGCTGTTTAATTTCTACCCATGCAGCACCACCAATGATGGCTTTACGATCCGATATTGCCACCTGCGACTTATAATCCGGGTAGCGCACCTCACACACGATAGGGGCCTCAGGCGGGAGCCGAGATCAGGCTGATCAGCTCCAGCGTGTTCAATGGTTTGCTCAGGCAGCCCAGCAGCGGAAGTCCCATCGCTCTGGCCTCGGATTCAAGCGTCGCCAAAGGGGCCGCCTCCAGGCCACTGAGCAGGATCGCGCGCTGAATCAGCCCGCGACGGGTGGCCGTCTGAATCAGTTCCAGCCCGCACATGCCCGGCAGACGCTGATCGCACAGCAGCAGGTCATAAGGCTCGGGGCTGCGCTCCATGGCGCCCAGCGCTTCGCTGGCGTTCAGCGCGGGCGTGACCCGATAGAGGCCGTTGTTGTTTAAAAGGATTTGCAGAGCGATCAGTTGAAACGGGTGATCCTCAACCAGCAGGATTCGGAAATTTTCAGTGAGCATCGGCGGTTCCAGGCGAAGGAGGGGATGGGTGCGACCGCCTTGCCGGATGTCCGGCGGCGTCGGCACGCGAGCAATGTCTTCGGGAGGTAATGGGTCGGGTTGTCCCAAGGCTCGGAATGGCGCGGATTATTCGGCAGTGATGTGTGCGCAGCGATAAGGGCATTCCGACGGTTGTGTAGGAAATGTCCGAAGTTGCTGTTGGATCTGCTGAGAGCCCAACGAGAAATGCCCGAAACCGGCGTCGGATTCGGGCATTCGCGGCGCTGTCAGAGGCAGCGCAAGGTGCTTGTCGTGGGGTTAGACGGGGCTGGAGTGTCCGGTCATCTCACGGGCCATTTCGCTGGCGTAGCTGTCGGTCATGCCGGCGATGAAATCGATCACCCTGAGAAACGAGGTGTGCAGCGGCCAGGAGGGATCAGGCGCGTTATTACCCAGCAGATCTAGAATGCGCCGGCTCTTGAATGATGGTTCGTGCCCGCCGAACTGCTCCAAAGCGGCGCCGCAGAAGGCATTGAGCAGGATTTCCAGCGTGGTGTAAGCGCCGATCTCGTGCAGCGTCTTGCGTTTGTCCTGAAAGATTTTCTTGCGTGCCATGTCCTTGGCGCTGAGCACACAGCGCTTGGCCGGGCCATGCATGTGTTCGACCAGATCACCCTGCAGCGTACCGGCGAGCAACGCATCCTGCTGTTCAACGAAGGCGCGCGCGGCGGCGTTGGTCAGGTGCTCGATGGCCTTGCCGCGCAGAATCGCCAGTTTGCGGCGGCGCGAGTCACCCGGGCCCAGTTGGCGGTAGGTTTCCGGCAAGTCATCACCCACCAGTCCCAGCAGCAACGACTCGACCTCGGTGTAGTTGAGCAACTCCATTTCCAGCCCGTCTTCGAGGTCGATGAGGGCATAACAAATGTCGTCCGCGGCTTCCATCAGGTACACCAGCGGATGCCGGGCCCAGCGTTGGTCTTCAATCTGCGGCAGGCCGAGCTTGCTGGCGATCTGCTCAAGAATCGGCAGTTCGCTCTGATAGCAGCCGAATTTATGCTTCTTGTAGCCCAGAGAGTCCGCATGGCAAGCCGTCCATGGGTATTTCAGGTAAGTGCCCAGCGTGGCGTAAGTCAGCCGCGTGCCGCCTTCGAACTGGTGATATTCAAGTTGGGTCAGTACGCGAAAGCCTTGGGCATTGCCTTCGAAATTCAGGAAGTCGTTGCGCTCGACCTCGCTCATCGCATCCAGCCAGCCGCGGCCCGCCGCCTGTTTGAACCAGTTGCGGATAGCGTCTTCGCCTGAATGTCCGAAGGGCGGATTGCCGATGTCATGGGCCAGGCAGGCTGACTGCACCACCATCCCCAGGTCGCTGGGATCGCACCAGTCGGGCAGCGCGCTGCGCAGGGTTTCGCCGACGCGCATGCCCAGTGAACGGCCGACGCAGCTGACTTCCAGTGAGTGGGTCAGGCGCGTGTGGATGTGATCGTTGCTGGTCACCGGATGCACCTGCGTCTTGCGGCCGAGACGGCGAAAGGCGCCGGAGAAAATGATCCGGTCGTGATCCTTGTGAAACGGGCTGCGCCCCAGTTCTTCGGGGCTGTGCAAGGTTTTGCCAAGGCGCTCGCGGGTGAGCAGGGTCTGCCAATCCAAGGCCGGTACTCCGTCGGGTGATTACCGCGCTAGCTTCCCGGTTCGCCCGGCACGCTGCAAGCACAAGATCGCCGAGGGAAGCTTAAAAACCCGCAGCGTCGACATCGATCAGAAGCAGCCGCTCACCGTTATCAAAGAACTGCCCTGCGGTCAGGCAATACTGATTAGTGGTGGCGTCGCGGTAAGTGCTCGACAGTGTCAGACGCCGCTCATGCCAGCCTTCGGCGAGCAGGTGGTAGAAGTAGGGCCGCCACGACCAGTTGTGGCCCAGATATTTCGGGTCGGCCGTCCATGCGCCGTTATGCCATTCCAGATTCGGCGTGAGCTGAGTGCCCTGACGGTCGCACTGGTAAAAGCGCAGCAGCCAGGGAAAATCCGTACCGTTGGGCAAGCCCGCTATTGCCCCGTCGTGCTCGGCCCAGCGTTGCAGCCGACACATCAACTGCGTGAGGTGTTTGCGCAGTGTCATCAATCGCTCGCGCTCGGCGACTTTTTTCATCACGTAGCAGTCGCGCAGTGCAGCGAAGCGATTGACGAAGGCATCGGCCTCGAAGAAGTCCAACTGCGCCTGGGCAAACAAATAGCCCTGCACATACCGCGAGCCGCACTCCAGCGCGAAGTCGAGTTCGGCTTCCGTCTCGACGCCTTCGGCGATGATCCAGCAGCCGGTTTTCTCGGCCATCTGCGCCAGCGCTCTGACCACATCGCTGCTCGGACCGCCCCGCGCTGCCGCCTGGAACAGACGCATGTCGAGCTTGAGTATGTCGGGCTGCAATGCCAGCACCCGATCCAGCTGGGAATAACCGGCGCCGAAATCGTCGATGGCAATGCGCGCCCCGGCGTTGCGGTAATGGGCGACCACCTCTTTGAGGCGCTGATCGTCGCCACTCAGTTCGGTGATTTCGAAAACGATGCGTTCTGGCGCGATCCCGAAGCTTCCCAGGCGTGCGAGGCTGGGGGGCGGTTGGTCAGGCCGCAAGCGGCTTATCCAGCGCGGTGAGATGTTCAGGCTCAGAAACCAGTCGACCGGAGCCTCATGCAAACGGCTCATGGCGTTGTCGCGGATCTGCCGGTCGAGCCTTCGTAGTTGCATGGCGGGGCGCCGCGGGTCTGCGAAGAGTGGACCTACCGACTGCAGGCTTCCGTCTGCCTGGCGTAATCGGCCCAGCGCTTCAATGCCGGCAATGCGGCCGGTGGCAGTGTCGATGAACGGCTGAAAGCAGGCGAGCGGTTGCCCATCGAACACGGGGCCTCCTTAGTGAGGGTGGGTAGAGAGTGAATGGGTGCATTAGCGGAGCCATGACGACAAGCCCACACGCACTCCGCCTCGCCCGGTGGATTACCGGGCAAGGGGAGTTGGATAGCAAGAATGTAGCCAGAATGCGCCTAACGGCGGCGGGAGGAGTTCTGCAGAGCCATTTTGATCAGCGGCAACACGGTTGCACTGAATTTGATCAGGCGCGTGACGCTGCCAGTGCGCTTGCTGCGTGTGCCTTTGCCAGTCAGGAACCCCAGCAGAGTCACGGCGCCGACGCCCCACAATGGCGCATGCTTGATGCCGAGCGAGCCGGGAAGGTCCGACGCCATACCGCGCATGCGTTGCAGCGGGTGCATCAGCCGTGAGGATTCCTGACGGATCTCCTGCCGATGCATTTCCATGCGCAGGCGAATCAGTGCCTTGCGCAGCTCACGCCGATTGTGGGTCTGGGGCAATTGAGGTGCATTGCTCATGGCATCAGTCGCTCGCGGTCGTTGGCCAGTTCTTCCAGTGTCGAGTGGAAGGGTGAAGACTCATCGAAGACAGCGGCCTTGAGGCGCATCGCACAGAACAATGCCGCCAGCGTATAGAGCCCGCACAGTCCGATGATGCCGGTAAGGCGATAGCTGTCCCATACAAGGATAAGCAACAGCGCGGACAGGCCGATGAGCAGCAGCAACGCGAAAACCAGTGCCAGGCCCGCAAAAAGCAGCAGGCGGACGGTGCGGGCTTTCTGTTCCTGAAGCTCGATACCGAACAGCTCCACATGGCTGTGCAATAGCCCCAGAAATGCCGCACCCAGCCGCCGTGGCGAAGAGGATTGATCGGTCCCGGTTGGACCTGTCGGCGACGTCATGACCGTTAGCGCCTTGTGGCCAGCAGGCCCAGCAGGAACCCAACGCCAGCCGCGATGCCCACCGATTGCCATGGCTTGTTCTGCACGTAATCCTCGGTGATGATCACCGCTTCCTTGCCACGGGCGCGGAGGGTTTCTTCCGTCAGCTTGAGGGTTTCACGGGCACGCAGAAGACTTTCGCGGATCTGTTCGCGCAGCTCGTCAGCCTGTTCGCCGGCCAGAGAAGCCGTGTGGGCCAGCAGTTTTTCCGTATCGGCAACCAGCGTCTGGAAGTCGGACATCAAGACGTCCTGGGCTTTTTCTGCGGTAGGTCGAGCCATGGTTTTCTCCTTAGGGGATGACGATATGGGGTTTCGAGTATGGCGCATTCCTGAAGGTTCATTCCAATCGCGTCAACAAGCCCTGCCGTTTAGCCCGCGAGGGTCAGCGCTGCCAATGCGCGCCTGCACAGCGCTGCAGAGTTTCCTGTCGTTGCGAAAAATCCGCAGGAGCCGGCTTGCTGCCGAAAGCAAGGTCTTGGCCGCGTTTTACATCTGACGCAGCGCGCCCGTTTGACCGCAGCTCGCAGCTAGCCGGCTTTCATCAAACATCACCACGGCGCACATGCAATGACCGCTGAAGGGCTGTGGGAGTGAGCTCGCTCGCGAAGGGGTTGGCTTACCCACTATACCTTCAGCGGACAAAACTCCGGCTTCGCGAGCAAGCTCACTCCCGCATGGACCATGTTTGCTGCGCGACGGGGGATCTCCTACGGTCAATCTTGTTGGGTCTGGAGCCCGCGCAGGGATGCTTGTGTTCCGGGGGGCTCGGGTGGGTTGCTCGACGAGTGTGAAGGTGCGACCTAAACTTGCCTGTCAATTCCCTGGAATCGCAGCCATAGAGGGGCCCAGCCATGCCACCGGAATGTCAGCTGTTCGGAACGTTGGGGTGTCATTTGTGCGAGGTGGCCGAAGCCGAATTGATGCCGCTGGTGGAGCACGGCTTGTTGGTGGAGTTGGTCGACATCGCCGAGAGCGACGCGCAATACCAGGCGTATTGCCTGCGCATCCCGGTGCTGAGGCGGGCAGACACCGGTGCCGAACTGGACTGGCCGTTCGACACCGATCAGGTGGTGCTGTTTCTGCGTGACTAACGCGCGATCAATCCATCACCGCGCGCAACACCGGTTCGGTCCCTGTTCAGCCTGGATCAAAGATATTGAGTGTCGACCACCATGGCCTGTGCAACTGCGGCTTTCTGCTCCTCGGTCATGCCGTCCCAGACATGCACTTTGGCGTAGTAGCCCAGGCCGGCGATCACGTACAGGCTCAGGGTAAACACGATGAACAGCGACATGAACGTCCAGCGTCCAACGTCTTGGTCATCATTGGAAAAAGACTGCGAATAGTTTTCGTCGTTCTGGCTGGACGTGCCGGTGGAAAGTCGTTTGATCCATTGGAAAAACTGCACAAGCATGGGTAAAACCTCAAAAGTGGCGAAACGAATTCAGGGTGGGCAGTCGCGGGGCGCAAGGTCTGCGGCGGTCCCGACGTGTGCTGCGGCCCATGCACGTGAAGTGCTTGCAAACGCTGAAAACGAAAAAAGCCCGTCGATGACGGGCTTTCTTTTTATGAGTTCAGGTCTGGCAGGCTTTGATCGAGGGGCGAACAGGTCGCGACCGCTCGGATTCATGCCTGCATGCCGATTTCGTAACATTTTAGGACAAATCATTTTAAGCATCCAGCGCAGTCATGTGGTTGTCAGACAACTGGCGCCGTTTTTCCGTGCGGCATAACGTCGCGCGCCTGCGTGCGGCCCGGGCTAGAGCCATCGCCACATTCATCGCTTTGCCCTGTCGCGTTAACAAACGTTGACGTTGATAATGCCGACGTTACCTTCAGCCAGCCGAGTCGTTTATGTCCGCTCCCGCTTTCACCGCCTCCGATCGTCAAGCCAGCACCTTGTACCTGCCGCCGGGTTCATGGGCGACAGTCCTGGACTGCCTTTGCGAGCGATTCAGTGCGATCAGCCGCGAACAGTGGCTGGACCGGATCGTCCGAGGCAAGGTGCTCGATGGTAACGGCCTGCCGATTGCGGTCGATCTGGCGTACCGCGAAGGCCTGCGTATTCATTATTTCAGGGAGGTCCCTAACGAAACGCCGATCCCGGTGCAGGAGGCAATTCTGTACGCCGACGAGCATCTGGTGGTCGCCGACAAACCGCATTTTCTGCCAGTGACGCCCGCCGGGGAGTACGTCGAGCAGACTTTATTGCGCCGGCTTATCCGTACGCTGGATAACCCCGATCTGGTGCCACTGCACCGCATCGACCGGCACACGGCAGGGCTGGTGCTGTTTTCCGCCAACAAGCAGACGCGGTCTGCCTATCAGGCCTTGTTTCCAACCCGGCAGATCGAAAAACGTTACGAGGCGATTGCCCCGGCGCTTGCGCACCTGACATTCCCTTGCGTACACAAGAGCCGCCTGGTCGACGGCGAGCCGTTCTTCCGCATGCAGGAAGCCGAGGGCCCGGCGAACACTGAAACCCGAGTCGAGGTGAGCGAGCGTCGCGGCGAACACTGGCGTTACGCGCTGTTTCCGGTGACGGGCAAAAAACACCAGTTGCGGGTTCACATGGCGGCGCTGGGCGCCGGGATCTGCAATGACCCGTTTTATCCGAACGTCATCAAAGACGCCGTGGACGACTACGACAACCCGCTGAAACTGCTGGCTCAAGGCCTGCGGTTTACGGATCCGGTGACCGGGCAGGAGCGAGTGTTCGAGAGCCGGATCACGCTGGACTGGTAACGGGACTTTTGAAGGGAGCATCGGTCCGCAAAAAACAAAAAACCCGCCATCAGGCGGGTTTGTTCAACAGTGACCGTTTTGAACGATCAGTCCTTCGCTGGCATCACAGCTCTTTAACGGTGCGCACTTGGTCTTTGTTGATGCGAGTCTCTTTACCGTCCAGCTGTTTGAACTCGTAGAAACCCGACTCTTCGTCGTATTTCGGCGCGTCGGTTGCCTGGATTTCACGGCCGTCGTTCAGGGTGATCACAGTCGGCGACGAGCAACCGGCGAGGCCGGCAAGGCTCAGTGCGAGCAGGAAGGCGGCAGGAAGAGTCCGTTGGTTCATTGCTGTGTCTCCGGGTATTTGTTTAGTGATGTGTCTGACGCAGAGTGTAACGGCAAAGTTCCATGAAACCTGCCCGTTGCCCTCAGGCCTTGATCCCGGTCAACAGATCCGGCGTGTTGAGATTGGCCAGCCTGCGGTCATCAGCCGCGCATTGCAGCGCGACCGCGCCCAATGCTGCCAGCGTACGCCGCGGGCTGCGCTGACCTTGCTGCCAATGCTCCTCGAACACGCTCGCATGGACCGTGGGAATGCAGCACAGCAGCGGCTGCCATTGCTCTCCCTGGCGAACAATGACCGGCAGGCCCGGGTTCGCCGCCGCGGTGGCACGCAGGTCATTGAGCAGGTCGCGATCCAGCAGCGGCATGTCACAGGGCATCACCATGAGGAGTTCGTGCCTGGCGGCGTCAAGGCCGGCGCGGATACCCGCGTAGGGGCCGGGGAAATCCTGCTGCTCATCTGTCACCAGCCGATCGGCGTAGTCCGCGTAACGTTCCTGATTGCGGTTGCACGAGATGATCAAGTCATCGGTGAGCGGCCGTACCAGGCCATGCAAATGCTCGATAAACGGCGCGCCGTTCCAGTCAATAAGGCCTTTGTCGCGACCGCCCATACGCTGGCCCCGACCGCCGGCAAGCAGCAGGATGGAGCAGGGCACAAGGGTGTTGGATACGTTCATGGTCAGCTCGGCAGGCGCGGTCAAAACAGGTGCTGTGATATAACACCGGCCTGTTTCCTCTACAACCGGACCTCGCCATGAAAGCCAAGGCAGACACGCCTTTCGTACCCCTGAATATCGCCGTGTTGACCGTCAGCGATACGCGCACCTTCGAAACCGACACCTCCGGCCAGATGTTCGTCGACCGCCTCACCGCCGCAGGTCATGGTCTGATTGAGCGTGTGCTGCTCAAGGATGACCTTTACAAGATCCGCGCCCAGGTCGCGACCTGGATCGCCGACGATGAAGTGCAGGTGGTGTTGATCACCGGCGGCACCGGCTTCACCGGGCGTGACAGCACGCCCGAAGCTGTCGCCTGCTTGCTGGACAAGCAAGTGGATGGTTTCGGCGAGCTGTTCCGGCAGATTTCCGTGCCCGACATCGGCAGCTCGACCATTCAGTCCCGTGCGCTGGCCGGGCTGGCCAACGGTACGCTGGTGTGCTGCCTGCCGGGCTCGACCAACGCGGTGCGCACCGGATGGGACGGCATTCTTGCCGACCAGTTGAACAACAGCTTCCGCCCGTGCAATTTCGTGCCGCACCTGAAGAAGGCCGCGCCTTGCGCGACGCGCGGTTGAGATCAATGAGCACGCCTGAAATGAAGCCCTTGATGCCGGTCGAAGAGGCCATGCAGCGATTAATGGAGCTGGCGGCGGCTGCGCCCATTACCGAACGCGAGGAAGTCGCGCTGGCCGACGCCCAGGGCCGAGTGCTGGCTGAAGACCTGGTATCCACCCTGGATTTGCCGCCATGGCCCAACAGCGCCATGGACGGTTACGCATTGCGCATGGCGGACTGGCACGGTGAGCCGCTGCCGGTCAGCCAGCGAATTTTTGCCGGTCAGGCGCCCGAGCCACTACAGCCGGGGACATGCGCGCGCATTTTTACCGGCGCCCCGGTCCCGCAAGGCGCCGATTGCGTCGAGATGCAGGAGAACGTCGAGGTCCAGGCAGACCAGGCCGTGCGCTTTGTGCAATCGTTGCGTGCTGGTCAGAACATTCGACCCAGAGGGCAGGAGACCACGGTGGGCGACAAGGTGCTGGAGGCTGGCACGGTGTTGGGTCCAATCGAATTGGGCCTGGCCGCGACCATGGGCTTTGGCCATGTGCAGGTCGTGCGCCGTGCCCGTGTCGCGGTGATTTCTACCGGCGATGAATTGGTTGAGCCGGGCCAGCCGCTTGGCCCGGGGCAGATCTACAACAGCAACCGGGTCTTGCTGTGCAGCTGGTTGAGCCGATTGGGTTGCGAGCTCATTGATGCGGGCATCCTTCCGGATAACCTGGAGAAAACTCGAGCTGCACTGGCAGGCCTGAACGGCGTCGACCTGATCCTTTCCACCGGCGGCGTGTCCGTCGGCGAAGCGGACTTCCTCGGTCACGCGCTGCGTGAAGAGGGCGAAATCGCCTTGTGGAAGCTGGCGATCAAACCTGGCAAACCGCTGACGTTCGGTCACTTCCGCGGCGTGCCGGTGATCGGCCTTCCCGGCAATCCCGCGTCGACGCTGGTGACCTTTGCGCTGCTCGCCCGGCCTTATCTGTTGAGGCGTCTGGGCGTGCAGGGGGGCAAGCCGCTGCAGTTCAAAGTGCCTGCCGCCTTCACCTGGACCAAGCCAGGCACGCGGCGCGAGTACCTGCGTGGACGTCTCGAGCAAGGCCGGCTGGTTGCCTACCGTAATCAGAGTTCGGGCGTGTTGCGCAGCGCTGCGTGGGCCGACGGGCTGATCGAGATCATTGAAGGCACGACGGTGGCAGAGGGTGATCTGCTCAACTTCATTCCGCTGAGCGAAGTGATGGGCTGAACGGTTGAGTGGCCGTGAGGGCACTCAACCGGGGCGCCGGACGTTGAATAAGCCCGAGCGGTAGGCTTTAGGTGCGGGCGTCGGCGGCAGGGCGCAGGTCGCTTGCTTCCTCGTCGATGCGGTCGGACTCGAACAGTTCGGCCAGTTCGGTTCGGGCTTCCAGCGCGCTTTGCATGACCTTCGCCGCGTCGTCGTAGATCAAGTGTTGGCGGTTGAGCACTTGTTCGTCATGCCGCTTGAAGCGCTCGATGCGGGCGCTGGCCTGCGTTTCGCTCAGGCCCAGCCCGATCAGCGTGCGCCGGGTCATCTCCAGGCTTGAATAAAAGGTTTCCCGCACGGCCTCGGCGTTCAGATCGAGCAAACGGTGAACGTGCTGACGGTTACGGGCCCGCGCGATGATCTTCATGTGCGGGTACAGCCTGCGCACCAGCTCTGCGGTCTTGATGTTGGTGTCAGGATCGTCCGTGGCAATCACGAAGTATTCGGCCTGATCGACCTTTGCGGCGCGCAGAATTTCCGGGCGCAGCGGGTCGCCGTAGAACACCGGAACGTTGCCGTAGCTTCGGGTGAATTCGATCGTCTCCACCGAGGTGTCCAGCGCAATGAACGGGATGTTCTGCGCGCGCAGGATACGGGCAACGATCTGGCCCATCCGGCCCATCCCTGCGATGACGACGCGCGGGTTATCCGACTCGATCTCCTTGTAGTGCGCCGGGACTTCCTTGACCACAGGCTTGGGTTTGAGCCACCTCGCCATGACCAGCAGCAACAGCGGCGTCAGCGCCATCGACAAGGTGATGGTCAACACCAGCGTGTCGTACAGCGCCGCATCGAACAGCCCCTGATCGCGGCCAATCTTGAACACCACGAATGCGAACTCACCGCCCGCCGCAAGCACCAGCCCAAGACGTAGAGCGCTTTGCTTGCCCAGGCCGCCGGCCAGGCGCCCGACGAAAAACAGCAGGGGCAATTTCAAGCCGATCAACAGCAGCGTCAGGCCCAGCACCGTCAACGGCGAATTGATCAGCAGGCCGATGTTCGCGCCCATGCCGACACTGATGAAGAACAGCCCGAGCAGCAAGCCCTTGAACGGCTCGATCTGCGATTCCAGTTCGTGGCGGTATTCAGAGTCGGCGAGGAGCAGGCCGGCAAGAAAGGCACCCAGCGCCATGGACACTCCGACGAGGTCCATCAGCCATGCTGTGCCGATCACCACCAGCAAAGCCGTTGCCGTGGAGACTTCCTGAAGCTTGGTTTTTGCCACGATGCGGAACACCGGGCGCAAGAGATAACGCCCGCCGACCACAACAATGGCAATGCCGCCCAGCACTTGCAGGCCGTGGCGCAGGGAGTCGCCGGAGTTGTCATCATGTGCACCGCCGGCCAGCATCGGTACCAGCGCGATCAGCGGAATGGCGGCGATGTCCTGGAACAGCAGGATGGCGAAAGCCAGGCGTCCGTGGGGCGCGTTGAGCTCTTTGCGCTCTGCCAGGCTTTGCAGGCCGAACGCGGTCGATGACAGCGCAAGCCCCAGACCCAGCACGACGGCGCTGTTGAGGGGCTGATTGAAGCCCAGCAGGGCCACGGCGCCGATGGCCACTCCGGTGAGCAACACTTGCGCCAGCCCCACACCAAACACTGACTTGCGCATGGTCCAGAGGCGGCGTGGCGACAACTCAAGGCCGATGATGAACAACAACAGCACCACGCCCAGCTCCGAAATGTGCGCAACGCTCTGCGGGTCGCCGATAAGACCCAGGCAGGACGGGCCGATAATCACGCCGGCAATCAGGTAGCCGATGACGGCACCCAGCTGCATACGTTTGGCCAGCGGAACCGTGACCACGGCGGCGAGCAGGAACACGACTGCGGCCTGCAACAGGCTGCCTTCATGGGGCATTGGGGACTCCTTGTAAAAGAGGGCTCGGGGCGGATGCTGCGTGTATGGCAGGTACGTCGTTGAGCCCTGTGACGCATGAGCGATGGAAAAAGTGGCGCGTATTAAACCACGTGAAAGTGACGGACATCAGCAGCCGGGACGCTGGGTCGCAGGCGTGCCGGCCACGACGGCGTGCCAGCACCGTCCAGAGCAGGTAACCTAGGCGCGCCGATTCATCGCGCCGACATCAGCACCTTTGCTCTCGACAGGTTTTCAGGAATCCCGTAATGACTAACAAACAGCGTCTTGTTTACTCGATCATCATTGCCTTGAGCGTCCTGGCGATCATGCTGGGGCTTTCCCACTTGCAGAACATCGGCGTGCTCAGCGAAAAAACCTTTCAGTACATTGCGATATTCGTCGCCGTTGTCGTGGTGGTCTTGAACGGCGTGTTGCGCCGCAAGGTCAGGCGCTGATCCCGCCATGCCGGACACCCCGATACCTCCCGGAACGGTGTCCGGCACGCTGTAGCATCAACCGGTTACAAACCGCGGATGAACTATTTTTCGGCCCTTGAACTCCAAAAAACCGCATTCAAAAAGCCCGCAAAGGGAAATGGAGTTCACACATGATCAAGAAACTTACCGCTGCCGTCCTCGCCACCGCTGCCCTGACCACCGCACAGTTCGCCCTCGCGGACAAGCCGGGCGCTGGCTGGATCACCATCGAAAAAGCGATCGAGAAAGCCAAGTCGGCGGGTTACACCGAGATTTACAAAATCGAAGCCGACGACAACGGCTATTGGGAAGGCGAAGGTCGCAAGGCTGACAGCCTGACTTATGAATTCCGCATCGACGGTACTTCCGGCAACGTTCTGCGCGATCAGAAAGACTGATCGACGCAGCGTTCCCCAGGTGGGGGCCCTCGGGCCTCCACCTCTATCCTCCCGCTTTACTCCCGCACACCAATCCGACAATCTTGGCTTCCCGATTTCATCAGCAGGAAGCGATGCATGAGTGTCCGGATCGAGTTCAAATCCAATCCCTCCGAAGAAGAACGTCTGCAGATCCTCGAGCCATTGAGGGCCTATAACGCCGCACAGGCGGGCGACGGCAAGTCTGAAAAATTTGCCCTGTTTGTTCGTGACGAGCACACCGATGCGGTAATTGGCGGGCTCCACGGCCGCATCCTCTACAGCTGGCTGTTCATTGAGTTGCTGGTCGTGCCCGAACAGGTGAGAGGGCAGCGCATGGGGAGCCAACTGATGGGCATGGCCGAGGACCTGGCCCGCGAGCGCGGTTGCCTCGGCGTCTGGCTAGACACCTTCGATTTTCAAGCGCCGGACTTCTACCGCAAGCACGGCTATGAGGCCTTTGGGCAGCTGGATGACTATCCGCCAGGCCACCAGCGGTTGTTCTTCCAAAAACGCATCAGCGCAGCGTAGTCAGTGCGCTCCCGCGGCTGTCCTAGCCGGGCAGCCGCAATTCCTAATGCCACCCTGGCCGTCGCGCAGTATTCTCAAGCCGCCTGCCTTTCTGTCGCGCTTCCCGTCCCAAAACCTCAACGGAGCTTCAGATGACTACCGACCACAACAGCTCCGCAAGCCGGACGATTACCTGTACTGACCTGACCGAGCTGCTGCGGCAGATCTTCCTGCGCCACGGGACCTCGGCCGAGGTTGCGCGGGTGCTCGCCGAAAATTGCGCTGGCGCCGAGCGCGACGGCTCCCACAGTCATGGCATCTTCCGCATCAAGGGCTACCTGTCGTCACTGGCGGCGGGTTGGGTTGACGGCCAGGCCCGGCCCAAGGTCGAAGACGCAGGGGCCGCTTTCGTGCGTGTTGACGCCATGGGCGGGTTTGCGCAACCGGCCATGCAGGCTGCCAAAGGGCTGGTCATCGAAAAGGCTCGCAGCGCCGGCATCGCGATTCTGGCAATCCGCAACTCGCACCATTTCGCTGCGCTGTGGCCAGATGTCGAGCCGTTCGCGACGCAGGGGCTGGTGGCACTGAGCGTGGTCAACAGCATGACGTGCGTCGTCCCGCACGATGCGCAGAAGCCGCTGTTCGGCACCAACCCGATTGCGTTCGCCGCGCCGCGCGCCGAGGGGCCGCCGATCGTTTTCGACATGGCGACCAGCGCCATTGCCCATGGCGACGTACAAATCGCCGCCAGAGAAGGGCGCATGCTGCCGCCTGGCATGGGCGTTGACCGCAACGGCGAGCCCACTCTGGATCCCAAGGCGATTCTTGAAGGAGGCGCGTTGTTGCCGTTTGGCGGCTACAAGGGATCGGCGTTGTCGATGATGGTGGAACTGCTCTCGGCTGCGTTGACCGGCGGGAATTTCTCGTTTGAGTTCGACATGTCGAAAGCGCCCGGCGCGCAAACCCCCTGGACCGGTCAGGTGATCATCGTCATTGACCCCGACAAAGGCAGCGGTCAGGCCTTTGCCGAGCGCAGCGAAGAGCTCGTCCGGCAGATGCACGGTGTGGGACAACAACGCATGCCGGGCGACCGTCGTTATCGTCAGCGCGAGCGGTCCTTGAAGGAGGGCATTGTGGTGTCTGCAGATGACCTTGATCGGCTTGAAGCGTTAGCCCGCGCTTGAATCCGGGCGTGCCTTTTCGGTGCCGAGGCGTATAGAGCTGGCGCAGGAGACGAGAATGGATTAGCGGCCCGCGGTGACCATTCGTCGCGACAGGACTTGCGTTCAGGGGGCGTTGAAAATACTGTATGTTTAAACAGTATCGAGAAGAAGAGAGCGCCCATGCAAACCAATCAAGCGAACACCCGCACTGAATTTGCTGCACAGCAACATGAATCTTCGTTCAGCAGCGTCTGGGGCAATGAGATGCAGCGCGAGGATTTTCTTGCTCTGGCGTCAGGGCTTCGCCAGTTCAGCGCCAATCAGGCCGACCTCGCGTTTGCCCCGTCAGCGAGCGGCTATGCGACGGCCAACATGGCCCACGTAAGCCAGCTCGCGGCAGAGTGACCTTTTGTGGGGCAAGCCGCAAGCAGGTCGTTTCAGGGCTTGAATCGCACCATCACCGGCACCGGAGTCTGACCGGCAACCGTGTCATCGGCGTCGGGCTGGCGATTCTTGCCGGTACGAATCATGGCCAGCGCGACTGAAGTGCCCACTGCCGATACCGCGCACCATGCAAGCAAGAAAGTGGTCATGTCTGGTTCTCCGAACTGCAGAAATCGGGCCGCCCATTCGAAATGAGGGGCTGTACATCAGAACCTATCGGCCGCTCAACGGATTGCTTGAGTCGGCATTTCAGAAGATTGACCAATTGAGCGCCTGGTCGCAACTCCCTCGGACCAATGGGGTCTTGCATGTTGAACACAGTAAATTTCAGGACCCTTGTTTATGAAAGATCTCGGCTCACGTCTGAAAGAAGAACGCAAAAGGCTCGGTCTGTCGCAGCAGGACTTCGGCTCAATCGGTGGCGTTGAAGCCAATGCTCAAGGCAAATATGAAAGCGGGGAGCGTATTCCGCGCTCGGACTACATGGCAGCCCTTGGCAAAAAGGGCATCGACGTTATGTATGTGTTGTCGGGCCAGCGCACTCCCATCGCTACCGATACCCTGAGCGAGGCGGAGCGGGCGGTCATTACTCATTACCGTGCGCTGAGCGAAGATGATCGTGAAGCAATATCCCAGTTGGCAACGTCTTTGTCCGAATGCGCCACCGAGTGTTCATCCTGACACTTGCCGGTAAGTCATGAGTCGGTTGCGTGAAAATATACGAAACATATATGCTGCGTATATTCTTCGCGAGGTCGCCATGGGTCTGGTAAAAATTTCCGAACAGATGCACGCCAATATCCGCTGTGCCAGCGCAGCGTTGAGCCGATCGATCAATTCGCAGGCCGAACACTGGATGCGCGTCGGCATGCTGGCCGAGCTTCATCCGGGGCTTAATTACAGCGAAATCTGCCAACTGCTGATCCGCGCCGAAACGTCGGGCGGCGCTGTGTTGAGTCTTCAGCCTTGCGACCTTGTGCCCGATCTCTCAGAAAACAGGGCGGTGTCGCAATGAGCATCAGCATCAAGAGTGAAGCCGATCTGGTCGGGCTCCGTGTAGCGGGTCGTCTGGCCGCAGAGGTGCTGGCCATGATTGGCGAGCACGTCAAGCCGGGCGTCACCACCGAGGCGCTGGATGACCTGTGTAACGACTTTATCGTCAACCAGCTCAAGGTGATCCCCGCGAACGTCGGCTATCACGGCTTCACCAAAACCACGTGTATATCCCCGAACACCGTCGTTTGCCACGGCATCCCCTCGGCAGACGACGTGCTGAAAGCAGGCGATATCGTCAACATTGACGTCGCGGTCATCAAGGATGGCTGGTATGGCGATACCAGCCGCATGTACTACGTGGGGGAGGTAAGCCCGCTCGCTCGCCGATTGGTCGAAACCACCTATGAAGCCACACTCGCGGGTATCCACGCTGTCAGGCCTGGCGCGACACTGGGCGACATTGGGCATGCCATCCAGACCGTGGCGTACCGTGAGGGCTTCAGCGTGGTACGCGAATATTGCGGGCATGGCATCGGCCGCAAATACCATGAAGAACCTCAGGTCCTGCATTACGGCGCAGCGGGCAAGGGGCTCAAGCTAAAGCCCGGGATGGTGTTTACCATTGAGCCGATGATCAACGCCGGCAAACCAGGCACTTACGTGCTTGACGATGGCTGGACCGTCCTCACGCGTGACCAGTCCCTCTCGGCGCAGTGGGAGCACATGGTAGCGGTGACCGGGGACGGTTTCGAGCTGCTGACCCCTTGGCCGGAAGGCACCGGCGATTACCCGGCGGTCTGAGCTTGACTCATCAAGTCACACAAGTGGGCGTGACGAAAAAGGCCGCTGACTTGTAGGCTGTTTCCTGTTCCCCTGTGGTGCTGCTTCCTGACAGGCTGTCGAGTGTCCAGTGCAGGTAGCGCCAGGGGAGAACACCATTATCGATTCCAAAGAAAACCGGCCTTGGCCGGTTTTCTTTTGCACGCATGAGCGTGAACGCGCTCGCTAGCCAGCCTGCAACTGCTTGGCGGCGTCCACTCCGGATGAGCTGAGCTTGATAGGGTACTTCAGGGACCGGTCACCCTCCGCAGGGCGGTTGACGCAGCCGTCGTGAATCAGCCCGGCATCCTGCAGGTGCTCAAGGGTATCGGCGACAGCATTTTCCCCCCTGTAGTTGTCCAGCACTTCCTTGCCCAGCCCGTGTGGATGAGCGTGCAACAGGCGGGTGAGAACTTCCTTTTTCAGTGCGTTATCGGTGGTCATGTTTACCTCGCTTTGCTGGTGTGATGAGCGCTGCTTATAAATTCCGACCGCACGGATACCCATTTGTTTAGCGTTTCGCCTGATTCGTACTCCATGGAGCAGCGTCACACCCGATCGCGACGACGACTGGGACCAGCGATGCGAGGCATATACCCCGGAGCCCTCATTGAGCCCATCGCCCGAAGAATAAGGTGGAAGGCAATTTGATGGCCCGCAGGTATCAGCATTTCTGGAAAAATCCTTTTTTTTTGATGGATTTCAGGACGATGCGGATGTGCACGCGTAGGGTGAGTCTGGCCGTAGTGATGGGGTTTCTGGCAGCTGTGTCGGTGAGCGCGCACGCCAGGGCCATCAGCAAGAACGAACTGCAGGTCTGCAAATGGGGGGCGGGAATGGCAGGGGTGGCGCAGCAATCCAAACTGTCGGGGACCACGCTCTACAGCGCCCGGAAGAAACTGCAAAGCCGCACGTTCAGCAAACCCTGGATGCGCAAGATGGCGCTGGGCATTACGGAGCAAACCTATAAAAGCCCCTCGAAGTTGAAGCCCGCCGCCGTACGGCAGACCTACTACGAGGGGTGCGTTCAGCACGATCTCGCCCGCAAGTGAGTATGTGCGTGTGAATAGACGCAGAGCCTGCCAACTGCCGGCAGGCTATTGCAGCCCGGCATGGCCGGGGCTATCGGCAATTCCCTGCCAGACGATAATGCTGAGCCTCGGCAACCGCAGCGCTGTTGAATTCGACACGGTTTTTTTCGGCGATTGCGTTGTACGAAGGGCAGTCAGGGCGGTGATAGACCATGGTCTTTTTGTTGCCGCGGATCGCCAGCGCCAGATGGGTCGACGGGGTGTTTACGGCCGGCTTCATCGGACTGTCCGCACCTGGTCGCGCCTGCGCCGTCACAGCCGACCCACTTTGCGCCGCACTGCCGCCACTCAGGCTTGCATCGAGAAAAATCGGCGCATGGTCGGACACGCTGTCCCGTCCCTTCGCGTGGGTCAGCCCCAGAAACTTCGGGTAGTCGTAGACCGCGACTTTGTTAACGCGGATGGCCGACTGCTTGCTGATGAAAATATTGTCGTAAAGGTTGGCGAACTTGCCGTCGGTGGTGGACAGGGTGCTGGCGCCATCCAGTACGAGCGGTCTGGCACTGCTGTCGAGTTTGCTCCACGCGGGAGAATTGGGCGGCGTGTTGAAGTCACCCATCAGCATGATCCGGTTATTGCCGGGGTAGGTTTCCTGCAGCCAGGTCCAGTAGTTTGAGAGGGCGACGATTTCGGAAGCGCGGTCTGCCTGGTTCTTGCCGTACAGGACATGCACGGTTGCAACGACGAAGGTCTTGCCGTCTTTCAGGGACCTGAACTGCGCGGAGTAAGGCTCGCGCTCGAAGGTGTCGGTGCGGTCCAGGTAGCTCACGGCGCCGTCTTCATAGGCAACCGCCTCATCCCGCCACAAGAAGCCATACATTTCTTTGTAGGAAGATCGCCCAACAGCATGCGACGCCATGGAGCTCCAGTGCTTGCCCGTCTGCCGGGTCAACTCCGACGCCAGCGCTTGCAGCGCTTCTTCACTCATTAATTCCTGAACCGCGAGAAAGTCGACTTGCCGCGCAACCTTGGCGATGCTCTGGAAATCCTTGTTCGGGCGCACGCTCAGGTGCTCAAGGTTCCAGGTGCCGATTTTTACATCGGCGCAAGCGGTGTGCAGGAAGCTAAACGTTAAAAACAGGGCGACACAAAATCTGAACATTGTTATCCAACTGGGTTATTCAAAAGGGGAGGCTGGGCAAACGGTAGCGGGCCCGGTGGCCGCAGGACTTGCGCCTACGGCCACACAAGCACTCTGCAGGAGGCGTCATGCTTAGGCTGAAACGAAACGGTGATGCCAACTCAGTCTTCCTTGGGCACTGTCCAGAAGATCTGTACGCCACCATCGTCTCGCCAGGCCAGGGTCACGTTGTCGTTCTCGTCGATTTCTTCCAATAACTGCTTCCAGTCGTCTTCCAGTTCGTCTGCCAGTCGAAAAATCAGGGCAGCGCGAGCTTTCTGCGCACTTTGGGAATTAATGATCTTTTGTACCCGAACGGCCATTCGTTCGTAATGGCCTGGCGAGGCGGCGGTGGATGCATCGGACCCAGACATGAAGTGACCTCCTGTTCGCTGTATGCGCATACAGTATTTGAGTGTCGGACGTTTCGCAACAGTGGATCGGACAAAAAACCACGGCGGCTCAAGTCACTGATTTGTCTGCTGATTCGCAGGCTGGCGAACCAAACTCCAACGGGCTGATCTGATCGCTAGATGACGATTGATATCCCAAGCGCACACGGCTTGGACATTTGAACCCAGGAGGCTTTATGAAGATTCATTCATTGCTGATGCCGGTGGCGTTTGCATGCTGCGCGGCGCTGGTCGGTTGCTCTACTTCGACTGTGGTGACGTTGCAGAACGGCACTCAGTATGTGACCAAAGACGCGCCCAAAACCAAAAGCAAAGATGGCTTTTACGAGTTTGAGGACATTTCCGGCAAGACCATTCGGGTCCGTGCCGACGAGGTCGCAACCGTCAAAGAAGAAGACTGAGGTATCCCGCGGGTCTTGGGTGACGCCGGGACCCTTACTGTATGGAAAACTGTATTCATCTGAATGGAACGTCTTCGCATTGGCCTTGTTCTAAACGAGGCTATTTGATCACGCTAATTCCTCTCAGGCCCTAATTATGGAAAACCCTCCTAACACCGGCTACAGCGCAGCGCCTCTGCGTTTTCTTGCCAACGGCGGTGCGGTCGGTGATCTGCTTCGGTCCCCCCTGATTGAAAGCTCGCCTCTGGGTGCGCCTGCAACATGGCCGGACAGTCTCAAGGCTCTGATGAGCACGGTTCTGCCGGTTCAGGCGCAAATCGTGCTTTTTTGGGGGCCAGATTACATAGCGCTGTACAACGACGCCTATGCGCCCAGCATCGGCGAAAAACATCCCCGCGCCCTTGCCCGACCTGCCATCGAAAACTGGCGTGAACTCTGGGATGACCTCGAGCCTCTGTTGCGCGGCGTCCGTGAGACCGGCGAGACCTTTGCCGCCAAAGACCGTCCGTTCTATATCGAAAGGCACGGTTACGGTGAAACGGTCTACTTCGACGTTTCCTACTCGGCGGTGTATCAGGGGGATGGCTCGGTGGGCGGTGTGCTATGCATCGTGACCGAAACCACTGACCGCGTTCAGTTCGAACGTCGACAGGCATTGCTGCTTGAGTTGGGCCAGGCCTTCCCGTCGATCCGCGACCCCGAGCAGATCGAAGTCGATGTCATCAGCCGGGTCGGCAGCGAGTTACATGCCGCTCGCGTGAATCTGGCGGAGGCGGACGAGGAGTCCGGTCATTTCCGGGTCAGCCGGGAATACCGCGCAGGTGATATCCGAAACGACCCCGCTCTCGTTTCCTTCAGCGACCAGACCTGCCGTGCACTGCGCCAGGGCATGACTGTTCAGTACAGCGCAACGGCTGACGTGGATAACGCCCCTCAAGACGCGCTGGGTGGTCTGGCCAAGGGTCTGGCGCGCTCGTCGGTGCATGTGCCGCTGATGCGCCATGACACCCTGGCTGGCGTTTTTACGATGGAGTTCGATGGCGATCGGGTCTTCAGTCGGCACGACATTCACCTGATCGAAGAAGCGGCGAAGCTCGGTTGGCTGTGGATCAATCACACCCGAGCCGAGTCGGCGTTGCACGCGAGTTCAGCGCAACTAGCCGGGATGTTCGAACAAGCGGGTGCGGGGATCGCGCTCTGTGATCACGAAGGGGTCTTTCGACAAGTCAACGACCGGTACTGCGAAATCCTGGCGCTGCCCCGCGAAGCCATTGCCGGGCATTCGATGCTCGACGTGCATAAAGACTGCACCGCAAACGTTCAACCCCTTTTTCACGAACGCTTTCTGAGCGCAGACACACCCTTTGAACTGACCCAGCACCATGTACGTGCAGATGGCTCTGTCGTGTGGTTGCAGACACATGTGACGCCGCTGCTGGACAAGGGGCACGAGCTCAGCGGCCTGCTGTTTGTCTGTGTCGACATCACCGCACGCGTGGGTGCCGAGCATCAGCTGATAGAGCTCAACGAAGGCCTTGAGCAGCGGGTCGCAACCATGGTGGCCGAGCGCGAGGCGGCCATTGCCCTGCTGCACGAGTCCCGCAAGATCGAAATGGTCGGCCAATTGGGTGGCGGCATTGCCCATGACTTCAACAACCTGCTGACGCCGATCATGACCTCACTGGAACTGCTTCGTCGCCAGCCTGCCGCCAATGACCGCTCCCATCGTCTTATAGATGCGGCGCTGCAAGCTGCCGATCGCGCGCGCATTCTGGTGGGCCGGCTGCTGACCTTCGCAAGGCGCCAGACGCTCAAGCCGCAGGTAGTGGCTGTCGATGCACTGGTGACTGACATGCGCGACCTGATCCAGCGATCCCTGGGACCGACGATCGAGGTGATCGTCGACATCCCGGCCGGCTTGCCGAATATCCTCATCGACCCGCACCAGCTGGAGTTGGGCATTCTCAATCTGGCCGTCAACGCCCGCGACGCCATCCCGGAACACGGCTTTTTGAAGATCAGCGCGTGTGTGGACGTCGTTTCCGACAGCCCGGGTCTCGGCCAGACGCCGGCGCAAGGGCAATACGTCAAATTGACCGTGAGTGACAACGGCAGCGGCATGAGCAACGAGGTGTTACAGCGTTGTGTCGAGCCGTTTTATTCCACCAAAGGCGTGGGCAAGGGCACCGGGCTGGGACTGTCGATGGTTCAGGGGTTGGCGCTGCAGTCCGGGGGAGGTTTCGGCATCCAGTCGGTGCCGGGGGAGGGTACCCGCGTCGACCTCTGGCTGCCGGTCTCCTGCGCAGACGTCCAGCACGCCGATGACGGGCAGGAAGAGCAAGAGTCTGCGGCGGTCCATCCCTTTCACGTGCTGATGGTGGATGACGAGGACCTGGTGCGGTACACCGTCGCCCTGCAACTGCGCGACCTGGGGTATCGGGTGACTGAAGCCGAGTCTCCGTCGGCAGCCGAACACCTGGTCGAGACCGGGTTGCGGCCTGACATTCTGATCACCGACCAGCTGATGGCAGAAAAGAACGGCACCCAACTGGCGGAAAGCTTGCGAGTGCGGATTCCGGAGCTACCGGTGCTGATCATCACCGGTTACACCAACGAGGCTTCGACGCATATCGGCGGTTTTGATGTAGTTGCAAAACCCTTCACCCGTAGCGATATCGCGTCGCGGGTGGCGAAGGCATTGGGCCGCTGTGGAAAATTTGGCGCAATCAAGGCGCCCGTTGCAACGAACGCCTGATCCTCGCGTTTCACGCAGGACGTTGCCTGTGTGAAACGCGAGGTGCGTTTATGGTGTGGGCGAGCCCCGTTCAGTGATCGCTGTACAGCCGGTCGAGATGGCGGGTCGGGCTCAGACCGAGCGCCCGATGGCCTGCTCGTAGCACGACAGGAAATACTGCCATTGCGACTCATCCCAGAACGAGTGGCGCCTGAGCTGCGGGATATCGTGACGCGCGGCGCCCATGATAGTGATCCGCCCATGGGACTTCTCAAGATCAAGCAACGCCAGTTCAAAGTCGAACCGCGTCTCGGTGGCTGTTGCCTTGATGAAGATGTGTTTGGAACGCATGCAGCCATGCTGCCATTTGCCCAGGTGCATCTTGGCCAGCGTCTCAGCCAGGCGCTTGAAGAGTTTCTGGTGCTGCTCAGTGGTCAAGGTGCGAGCGCCGCCTTGGGCATACCAAGTATCCAAGTCAATAAAACCGCCAAGATCCTTGGTCACCAGTACGCCTTGCCAAACACCGGCAACTTTGCGCGCCCCGTAAAACACCGGGCGTGGTGCATTAACGCCCAGCTCGGCCAGACGAGACAGGGCTATGCCCTCACGCAATGCTGTCGGACGGCCTGCAGGGTAGCGAAGGCTACGGAATAGATGGCCGGTCTGGCGTTTGACGTAGAGCGTGTTGCCGTCGTGGACGACACGCTGAACGCCGCTGGTGCCGTTTCTGCGCACATTTGGCGGCTCCACCCAAGGGCCAGAGGTGCCCCACCAAAACTCAAATTCGTTGTTTGCCCGACCCATCATGCGCTCCAAATACGGTAGAAATTTTGCCACCATGCAGCGCCTGTCACAGTGCAGTGCGCGCCCCTCAGGCCTCTGCGGCCCCGGATAGTTCCAGCATTCATCTATAGCTGTTGGCGATTAGTCAGTTTCAGCCGCTCAGCTTACTCACTTGCCACACGTTCTTTGCGCCCAAAGAGCAGCCATTTGCGCCATCGGACAGGGTAAAAATGCTCGGACTGAAGCATCATGCCTCGCAAGGCCTGCTACGGCAGGCTTATGGACGCCCGGGTTACTGAGCGCGTCATGTCCGTTCGTCTCCTGGTTGCAAGAATCGCGGAATTGCTGGCGCGGCGGGTTATCCACCGTGCATAACTAAATAAGGAAATTTGCCATGATCTCTACCCTTGAACTCTGCCATATCGTCGAATCGGGCTTCCTGCCTGCCAAATGCAAGTGCACCATTGATGCCAAAGACCAGATTATGGTGCAGATATTTGACCGGGAGCGGGGCCACGCCGATCTGCTTGCTTCGGGCATTCCGGTCAGCTCTCTCAATTCGAGCCGCGCCATTGCCAACCTCATCGCCACGCTGAAAGAAGGACTGAAGTCCCATTCCACTGCCCGACGGTCCATGCAGCTTCAGGAACGCGCGTAACGCTTTACCCCCATCTCAATCCTCCGGTCCGGGCTCCGTTTGCCCTGCGGCAACGCACAGACAGACAGCGATCGGAGGAGCAGGGCACTTAGGCCTCACCCCTCCAGTCCACGTTATCGTGGAGTTGACAAAACCCCCGCCGGTTCTCATAGTTTCGCTCACGCAAACGTTTGCGATTCCGTCTGTCCCACGCTGACGCGTAAACGCTGCCGATAACAACAATCATAATGTCGGAGTGATTCCATGAAGCTGCCATTCGCTGCACGTCTTCTTGCTGTTGCCATGCTCACCGCGTCCGCGGTAACCCTGCCTCTTTCATCCGCCTTCGCCGACGACGCAAAAAAGCCCACCGTCGCGCTGGTGATGAAGTCCCTTGCCAATGAGTTCTTCCTGACCATGGAGGACGGCGCCAAGGATTATCAAAAACAGCACTCGGCTGATTTTGACCTGATCTCCAACGGCATCAAGAACGAGTCCGATACGGCCGCGCAAATCGATATCGTCAACCAGATGATCGTCAAGAAGGTCGACGCGCTGGTGATCGCCCCGGCAGATTCCAAAGCCCTGGCCTCGGTGTTGAAGAAAGCCATGGACGCGGGCATCAAGGTCGTGAACATCGACAACCAGCTGGACGTCGACGTGCTGAAAACCAAAGGCATGGAAGTCCCGTTCGTAGGGCCCAACAACCGCAAGGGCGCCAAGCTCGTGGGTGACTATCTGGCCAAGCAGCTGACCGCAGGTGATCAGGTCGGCATCATCGAAGGCGTGCCTACCACCACCAACGCGCAACAACGCACCGCAGGTTTCAAGGACGCGATGGACGCTGCGCAGATGAAGATCGTCTCCACGCAGTCGGGTAACTGGGAAATCGACAAAGGCAACGCGGTCGCGTCAGCCATGCTCAATGAATACCCGAACTTGAAAGCACTGCTGGCCGGCAACGACAGCATGGCTCTGGGTGCGGTGTCGGCTGTGCGTGCGGCAGGCAAGGCAGGCAAGGTTCAGGTCGTCGGTTACGACAACATCAAGGCCATCCAGCCGATGCTCAAAGACGGTCGTGTGCTGGCAACGGCTGACCAGTTCGCTGCGCGTCAGGCGGTGTTCGGTATCGATACCGCGCTGAAGATGGTCAAGGGCGAGAAACTGGAAATGACCAACGGCGTAATCGAAACCCCGGTCGAGCTGGTCACCAAGCCGCAATAAGCACCTGCGGCGTCCAGTCGACAGTTTCCAACCCGTAGCTTCCAAATAAGTGCCGCCTGCCCGCAAGGGCAGGTGCGTGGAGATCGTTATGTCAGCGTCTGCTCAGGCCGCTGTTCTATCTGTCAGCGGTATTGGCAAAACCTACGCTCAACCCGTACTCGGCGACATTGACCTGACGCTGATGCGTGGGGAAGTGCTTGCCTTGACCGGCGAAAACGGCGCGGGCAAAAGCACGCTGTCGAAAATTATCGGCGGCCTTGTAACCCCCACCACTGGCCAGATGCAATTTCAGGGGCAACCCTACCAGCCTGCCAGTCGTACCCAGGCCGAAAAGCTTGGCGTGCGCATGGTCATGCAAGAACTCAACCTGCTGCCGACGTTGTCGGTGGCTGAAAACCTGTTTCTTGATAACCTGCCCAGTCGCGCCGGGTTCATCAACCGCAGCAAGCTGCGGGAAGATGCGGTCAAGGCCATGGCGCAGGTCGGTCTGGAGGCCATCGACCCCGACACGCTGGTCAGCGAACTGGGCATCGGTCATCAGCAAATGGTCGAGATTGCGCGCAACCTGATCGGCGATTGTCATGTGCTGATTCTCGACGAGCCGACGGCAATGCTCACCGCTCGCGAGGTCGAAATGCTCTTCGAGCAGATCACCCGTTTGCAGGACCGTGGTGTTTCCATCATTTACATCTCTCACCGTCTGGAAGAGCTGGCGCGTGTTGCCCAGCGCATCGCCGTGTTGCGCGATGGCAAGCTGGTGTGTGTCGACGCCATGGCCAACTACAACAGCGAACAGTTGGTGACGCTGATGGTAGGGCGCGAACTGGGCGAGCAGATTGATCTTGGCGTGCGCAAAATCGGCGCAGTGGCCTTGTCGGTCAAAGGCCTGACCCGCTCGGACAAGGTGCGGGACGTCTCTTTTGACGTCCGCGCCGGCGAGATCTTCGGAATCTCTGGCTTGATCGGCGCAGGGCGTACCGAACTGCTGCGCCTTATCTACGGAGCCGATGTAGCTGACGGCGGGTCCATACAGGTCGGCAGCCCGTTGCGGAGCGTGCAGATCAAGTCGCCGGTGGACGCCGTGGGTCACGGCATTGCCTTGATTACCGAAGACCGCAAGGGCGAAGGCCTGCTGCTGTCGCAGTCGATCAGCGCCAACATCGCGCTGGGCAACATGGACGCAATCTCCAGTGCCGGGCTGGTCAAGGGCGATGCGGAAATGGCTCTCGCCAGACGCCAGGTGGACGCCATGCGCATCCGCAGTTCCAGCCCGACCCAACTGGTCTCGGAGCTGTCGGGCGGCAACCAGCAAAAGGTGGTGATCGGCCGCTGGCTGGAGCGCGATTGCCAGGTGATGCTGTTCGACGAACCCACCCGCGGCATTGATGTGGGCGCCAAGTTCGACATCTACACGCTACTCGGCGACCTGACTCGCCAGGGCAGGGCGCTGGTGGTGGTTTCCAGCGATCTGCGTGAGCTGATGCTGATTTGCGACCGCATTGGCGTGCTGTCCGCCGGGCGACTGATCGACACCTTCGAGCGCGACACCTGGACTCAGGACGAACTGCTTGCCGCTGCCTTTGCCGGCTACCAAAAACGTGATGCGCTGCTCTCAGAAGCCGCGCCCAGGATTGACTGATGAAAACCTCGACTTCAACTGCCGCGCTGCCCTCTGCAGGCAAGCGCAGCGGCAACTACTTCGGCTTGGGCACTTATCTGGGGCTGGCCGGCGCCTTGCTGGCGATGATCGTATTGTTCTCGCTGCTCAGCGATCATTTCCTTTCCTACGAAACCTTCAGCACGCTGGCCAACCAGATTCCCGACCTGATGGTGCTGGCGGTCGGCATGACGTTCATCCTGATCATTGGTGGCATCGACCTGTCAGTGGGTTCGGTGCTGGCACTGGCGGCGTCAGCGGTCAGTGTCGCCATGCTGGGATGGGGCTGGGGCGTACTCCCGTCGGCATTGCTGGGCATCGCCTGCGCAACGGCGGCGGGTACGCTGACGGGCTCTATCACAGTCGCCTGGCGCATTCCCTCGTTCATTGTCTCGCTCGGCGTGCTGGAAATGGCCCGCGGCGTGGCGTACCAGCTGACCGATTCGCGCACGGCCTACATCGGTGATTCGTTCGCCTGGCTGTCGAACCCGTTCGCGTTTGGCATCTCGCCGTCGTTTGTCATCGCCCTGATCATTATCTTCGCCGCCCAGGCCGTGCTGACCCGCACCGTGTTTGGACGCTACCTGATCGGCATCGGCACCAACGAGGAAGCCGTGCGTCTGGCGGGCATCAACCCCAAGCCCTACAAGATCCTGGTGTTCTCGCTGATGGGGCTTCTGGCGGGCGTCGCTGCGCTGTTCCAGATTTCGCGTCTGGAAGCTGCCGATCCCAATGCCGGCTCTGGCCTGGAACTGCAGGTGATCGCAGCGGTGGTGATTGGCGGTACCAGTCTGATGGGCGGACGCGGTTCTGTGATCAGCACCTTTTTCGGCGTGTTGATCATCTCCGTGCTGGCCGCAGGCCTTGCGCAAATCGGCGCCACCGAGCCGACCAAGCGCATCATCACCGGGGCAGTGATCGTCGTGGCCGTGGTGCTCGACACCTACCGCAGCAATCGCGCACGGCGGCGCGGCTGACATGGCAACCATCAAGGATGTAGCGGCGATTGCCGGGATTTCCTACACCACGGTGTCCCATGTGCTCAACCGCACGCGCCCTGTCAGCGAAGAAGTGCGCAAGAAGGTCGAGGCGGCCATCGTCCAGCTCGATTACGTGCCCAGTGCCGTCGCGCGTTCGCTCAAGGCCAAGGCCACAGCGACGATCGGCCTGTTGATCCCCAACGGTATCAACCCGTACTTCGCCGAGCTGGCGCGGGGCATCGAGGACTACTGCGAGCGCAATGGTTTCTGCGTGATCCTTTGCAACTCTGACGACAACCCCGACAAGCAGCGCAGCTACCTGCGGGTGCTCCTGGAGAAGCGCGTTGATGGCCTGATCGTCTCGTCCGTGGGCGGCGGCGACAGCCTCGTCGAAGGCCTCGCTGCGGTGCGCACGCCGCTGGTCATCGTCGACAGGGACCTGGACGGTGTAACAGCGGATCTGGTGCGTATCGACCACGAGCTCGGCGCTTACCTGGCCACGTCACACCTGCTGTCGCTGGGGCATCGGCACATTGCCTGCATTTGTGGCCCGGCGCAGACCAGTGTCGCCCAGATGCGTCTGGACGGTTACCATCGGGCGATGCGAGAAGGCGGCATCGAAGTGCCGGCCGACTGGGTCGTTGAAAGCGATTTCACCGGGCCGAGCGGCTATCTCGCTGCCGTGAAGCTGTTGCAAAGCGATCCGCCCACGGCCATTTTCGCGGCCAACGACATGGTCGGCATCGGCGTGCTACGCGCCGCCGCCGAGCGCAACGTGCGGGTGCCGGCCGATCTTTCTGTCATTGGCTTCGACGACATCCAGATGAGCCAATATGTGTATCCAGCCCTGACCACCGTGGGCCAATCAATCCTGCAACTGGGGGAGCGCGCCGCCGAGGTGCTGCTGCGCCGCATATCGACGCGCGGCGACACCGCGGTTGAGCACTTGATCGTGGCACCGAGTATTGTGTTGCGCGAATCCACCGCACCTCCACCCCCTGCATCGCCCTGATTTCGTTGAGCCGAGCGCTTCGTTCGGTGTGAAAAGTGATCTGAAGAGTAAAAGACGTCATGCAAGCAAAAGTAGTGATAGTGGGCAGCCTGAACATGGACCTGGTGACGCGCGCGCCGCGATTGCCGCGTGCAGGCGAAACCCTGGCGGGACAATCGTTCGTCACCGTGCCGGGTGGCAAGGGCGCCAACCAGGCGGTTGCTGCCGCGCGGCTGGGTGCCAGTGTTGCAATGATCGGCTGCGTGGGCGATGACGCCTATGGCGAACAACTGCGCGCCGCGCTGCTTGCCGAGGGCGTCGATTGCCAGGCGGTTACCCCGGTCAGCGGTGAGTCCACCGGCGTAGCGTTGATTGTGGTCGATGACAGCAGCCAGAACGCCATCGTCATTGTGGCTGGCGGCAACGGCCACGTGACTGCGTCTGTGGTGGACAGCTTCGACGCGTTGCTGTGCCAGGCCGAGGTCATCATCTGCCAGCTCGAAGTGCCACTCGACACGGTTGGGCACGTGCTCAAGCGTGGGCACGAGTTGGGCAAGACCGTGATTCTCAACCCGGCGCCTGCCAGCGGGCCGCTTCCTGCCCAATGGTTTGCCTGGATCGATTACCTCATCCCCAACGAAAGCGAGGCAACCGCGCTGACCGGCCTTCCAGTGGACAGCACCGCCAGCGCAGACGCTGCGGCCACGGCGCTGCTGGATGCGGGGGTGAGCAAGGTGATCGTGACGCTGGGCGAGCAGGGCGCCTTGTTTGCGAGCAAGTCACGCTCCGAGCATTTCCCGGCGCCCAAGGTCCAACCGATCGACACCACAGCTGCAGGCGATACCTTTGTCGGCGGCTTTGCGGCAGCGCTGGCCGACGGCAAGTCCGAATCCGATGCCATTCGCTTCGGTCAGGTCGCGGCCGCGCTGTCCGTCACCCGTTCCGGGGCACAGCCCTCCATTCCAACGTTCGCAGAGGTTCAGGCCTGTGCGGCTCAGGGGCAACCGTCATGAAGAAAACACCGCTGCTCAACATCGCGCTGTCCCGGGCCATCGCGTCGCTCGGTCACGGCGACATCGTGATGATCGTCGACGCAGGCATGCCGGTGCCGGCGGGGGTTGAGCTGATTGATCTGGCGCTGACCCACGGCGTACCCGATTTCGTCAGCGTGCTGAATGTGGTGCTGACCGAAATGCAAGTCGAAAGCCATGTGCTTGCCGAAGAAATGCTGTCCAGACAACCGCCGGCACTTGCCACCGTTGCGGCATTGCACGCTTCCGGCAGCTTGGGCGAGCAGCGTCTGGTCACCCATGAGGCGCTGAAGCAGCTCAGCCGAGGCGCTCGCGCTATCATCCGCACTGGCGAATGCCAGCCCTACACCAACATTGCGTTGGTGGCCGGGGTAGTGTTCTAAATCGCTGCTTTGCAGGTTCAGCAAAACGGAACAGGGAGTTTCTTATGTACGCAGGTCGTCAATTGTTTACCGGATTGATCAGGAGTGCCGCACTGTTGGCCATTTTATCCGCCGTCTCGGTGCAGGCCGCCGAACGGCGTGACGTGATCATCGACACCGACCCTGGCGCCGACGACGTCGTTGCGCTGTTGTTGGCTTTGGCGTCTCCGAAAGAACTCAACGTCATGGCCATCACCACCGTAGCGGGCAATGTGCGTATCGACAAAACCTCACGCAATGCCCGGCTTGCCCGCGAGTGGGCCGGTCGCGAAGACGTGCCCGTTTATGCCGGTGCGGGCAAACCGCTAGTGCGTACGCCGATCTACGCCGAGAACATCCATGGCAAGGAAGGCCTGCCCGGCGTGCAAGTGCATGAGCCGAAGCAGCCTTTGGCACAAGGCAATGCGGTGCAGTATTTGATCGACACACTGCACAAGGCTGCGCCGCACAGCGTCACCATCGCCATGCTCGGTCCTCAGACCAACTTGGCGCTCGCGCTGATCCAGGCGCCTGATATCACGGAAGGCATCAAGGAAGTCGTGGTCATGGGCGGCGCCCACTTCAATGGCGGCAATATCACCCCTGTGGCCGAGTTCAATCTGTACGCCGACCCTGACGCCGCGAAAGTGGTTCTCGCCAGCGGCGTGAAACTGACCTACGTGCCACTGGACGTTACCCACAAGATTCTCACCAGCGAGCAGCGTCTCAAGCAAATTGACGGCTTGAATAACCAGGCTGGCAAGTTGGTGAGCGACATCCTGAATGAGTACGTCAAGGCAGACATGGTCCACTACGGGTTGCCCGGCGGGCCGGTACACGATGCAAGCGTGATTGCCTGGCTGCTCAAGCCTGAGTTGTTCTCTGGCAGGCAGGTGAACCTGGTGGTCGACAACCGCGAAGGGCCGACCCACGGCCAGACCATCGTTGACTGGTACGACACCCTCGCTCAGAGCAAGAATGTATTCTGGGTCGAAAACGGCGACGCTCAAGGGTTCTTTGATCTGCTGACCCAGCGCCTCGCCACGCTTAAATAACCCGCAAGGCCGCGCCGCAGGGCTTGCAGTCACGCGGCGCAGCGCAATCAAGGCGCAAAATCATGCCCATCAACCTCAACCACCCCGCCTCACTGACCCACGACGCCGTCCGGCAAATGATCGCAGCCGCACAGGACCAGGTGCATAACCAGTTGCGCGTAGCTCGCGACGGCCGCGTATGGATTTCCAGCGGCGCGGTGGGGGGTGTGGACATTGACGGCCTGTTGTTTCGCCTGGAAACCTGGGCGGCCGGCTCGGGTTGTGTAGGGCCGGTGGCTGCCAGTGATGCGGTCTGGGTGGCCCAGATATTCAACGCCATTCGCGATAACTGGGCCGATCCACGCACGGATTACGTCGATATCTATTGAGACAGCTTCCTGCGATGGTACTCGGTTGAAGTCTTTCCTAACGTTTTGTGACGATTTGTCCAGGCATGGCAGGCGATGCATGGGTCAGACTCCTGCTTGTTCTGAAGGGGCGAGCGGCCTTCGGGTATCGACCCCTCGGGAAACCAAGCCGCCAAACCGCTGTCGCAGAGGTTCTGCTTTAGTTAAACGTTAGGAGATTGTATGCCCTGGAAATACGCATCATCGGGTCTGGTGCTCGCCGCAGTGGTGCTGGCCGGTTGCAGCAGCACATCCGAGTCCTCAAGCAAGCCCGACGAGGGCGTCGCCACCTCCGCCAGCGGCTATTCCCGTTGTGATGCAGCTGCCGTGCAGTACACGGTCGGGAAGCCGGCGTCTGCGGCTTTGCTGGATCAGGCAAAGGCAAAGGCGGGCGCGCAAACGGCCAGGGTGCTCGGGCCACACGATGTGGTGACGTTGGAGTACCGTTCGGACCGCCTGAATCTGAACACTGATGACTCCGGAACGGTAAACCGCGTCAATTGCGGTTGATGCCCCATCCCCGCCTGCTTGCCAGCCCTGTTGCAGGCATAAAAAAACCCCGTCAGTGACGGGGTTCTTTCAGAACGCGTGGATTACTCCGCGCGAACCTGAGCAGCTTGCATGCCCTTTTGGCCTTTCTCAGCCACGAAGGAAACAGTCTGGCCTTCTTTCAAGCTTTTGAAACCGTCGGATTCAATGGCTTTGAAATGTACAAAAAGGTCGTCGCCGCCACCCTGTGGGGTGATGAAGCCGAAGCCTTTTTCATCGTTGAACCATTTTACGGTGCCGGTTTGGCGATTAGACATGGTGTATCTCCAGAAACATAATTTTCAGTAGTGCTGTGTTGCTCAGGCCAACTGGGCACACGAGCGCTATCATAGTCGAATTGTGTGAATGCTGGACTTTTTCGATTAGAACTTTGCGTCCGTATCGTCGATATAACGGCCTGAACAGGCCCCGGTGGCCATCTTTTGTCTGTTGGCGGGTGCGGCAACTTACACTCTCGGTGCGCCTGAAGGCCGCTGGAATCGCGGCCTTCAAGGCGTTGGGCTGCACCCGATTCCCAAGGTCTCAGCCCGGGGCATCAAGGAAATGTAAATTTTTTATTTTTTGCCGCTAAGGCAGTTTTTGCTCACTGCAGCCTGCAGGCGAGATGTCATATCGGCACTGGGAGGCGTCGTTTTGTCATTCAGCGACGCGATCTCCTTGTCCGAAAAATTCTTGTTGATCTGTTGAGCTCCGCACTCGCAATGCGCTTTGACGGCAGCTGCGTCCATCGACGGATTGCTTTGTGTAGCCGCAGTGGTGCATTCGTTCATGTAGCTGGTCTTGGTTTTCGCATCCATCGCGGCATGAGCGCTGAGAGGCAGTGTCAGGGCCAGCGGGGCGAGAAGGGCGGCAACGCGTAGAAGCTTCATGGTGATTTCCTTTTTGTCGGTGGCCTTGCTGTCAGGCCTTGAACGTGTGTTACCGATAATCTGAGGTCCATCAAGCAAAGCAGTTCCGTAGGTCTGCCATGGCCTGAGTCCGTCAGTCGCGGAAAAAGGCCCTGCAACCGTTTAGCTGACCCTGCCGATACGCTGTGATAGCATGCGCGCCTGCAGATTAGCTCGCATCTGGCGGGGCACGCGTCCCTGCTGCAAGTTCTGTCGATTTCGTAAGTTCCAGTCACTCTGGTTCGGTCATCAGGTTGGCCTTAGGGCTCCTGCCACTGTGAGGCAGGCACACCACCGAATCGCGTACTGGCTCTATCCCACCCACGTGACCTTTGGTAGGGGTCACCACTAGGAGAGGAGGCGCCATGCCAACTATTACTCTTCCCGACGGCAGTCAACGTTCTTTCGATCACCCGGTATCCGTTGCCGAGGTCGCAGCATCCATTGGTGCAGGCCTGGCCAAAGCCACCGTAGCCGGCAAGGTCAATGGTCAACTGGCCGACGCCAGTGATCTGATCACCACCGATGCGAGCCTGCAAATCATCACCCCAAAGGATCAGGAAGGCCTGGAGATCATTCGTCACTCCTGCGCGCATCTGGTCGGCCATGCCGTCAAGCAGCTGTACCCAACGGCAAAAATGGTGATTGGCCCGGTCATCGATGACGGCTTCTATTACGACATCGCCTATGAGCGTCCTTTTACCCCGGACGACCTGGCGGCGATCGAGCAGCGCATGCAGCAGCTGATCGAGAAAGACTACGACGTCATCAAGAAGGTCACGCCGCGCGCGGAAGTGATCGAAGTGTTTGCGGCGCGGGGCGAGGACTACAAGCTTCGTCTGGTCGAAGACATGCCGAACGAACACGCCATGGGTCTTTATTACCATGAAGAATACGTCGACATGTGCCGCGGTCCACACGTGCCGAACACGCGCTTTCTCAAGTCCTTCAAGCTGACCAAATTGTCCGGCGCCTACTGGCGTGGCGATGCCAAAAACGAACAATTGCAGCGTGTCTACGGCACGGCCTGGGCCGACAAGAAGCAATTGGCGGCCTACATCCAGCGCATTGAAGAAGCCGAGAAGCGCGATCATCGCAAGATCGGCAAGCGTCTTGGCTTGTTCCATACCCAGGAAGAAGCACCGGGCATGGTGTTCTGGCACCCGAACGGCTGGACGTTGTACCAGGTGCTCGAGCAGTACATGCGCACAACCCAGCGCGAAAACGGCTACCTGGAGATCAAGACGCCTCAGGTTGTTGACCGCTCGCTGTGGGAGAAGTCCGGTCACTGGGCCAACTACGCCGAGAACATGTTCACGACTCAGTCGGAAAACCGCGACTACGCCATCAAGCCAATGAACTGCCCTTGCCACGTGCAGGTGTTTAATCAAGGCCTGAAGAGCTACCGCGAACTGCCGATGCGTCTGGCCGAGTTCGGTGCCTGTCACCGCAACGAGCCGTCGGGTGCGCTGCACGGCATCATGCGCGTGCGGGCCTTTACCCAGGACGACGCGCACATCTTCTGCACTGAAGAGCAGATGCAGGCTGAATCCGCAGCGTTCATCAAGCTGACGATGGCGGTGTACGCAGATTTCGGTTTCAAAGACATCGAAATGAAGCTGTCGACCCGTCCCGAGAAGCGCGTCGGCTCCGATGAACTGTGGGATCGCGCCGAGTCTGCACTGGCTGCAGCCCTTGACAGTGCTGGGCTGCCGTACGATCTGCAACCCGGTGAAGGCGCGTTCTACGGTCCGAAGATTGAATTTTCTCTCAAGGATTGCTTGGGTCGCGTCTGGCAATGCGGTACTCTGCAGCTCGATTTCAACCTGCCGATTCGTCTGGGCGCTGAATTTGTGTCCGAAGACAACGGTCGCAAGCACCCGGTCATGTTGCACCGCGCAATCCTTGGCTCCTTCGAGCGCTTCATCGGTATTCTGATCGAGCATTACGAAGGTGCTTTCCCTGCGTGGCTTGCTCCAACTCAAGCAGTGATCATGAACATCACTGATAAACAGGCTGATTTTGCCCTTGAGGTGGAAAAAACATTGGCGCAAAGCGGATTTCGTGCCAAGTCCGACTTGAGAAATGAAAAGATCGGCTTTAAAATCCGCGAGCATACGTTGCTCAAAATTCCGTATCTCCTCGTTATTGGAGACCGGGAGGTTGAAACACAAACTGTCGCTGTGCGTACACGTGAAGGCGCAGACCTTGGCTCAATGCCGGTCGCCCAGTTCTCGGAGTTCCTTGCACAAGCGGTTTCCCGGCGTGGTCGCCAAGATTCGGAGTAATTATTATTAAGCGTGAAATGAGACAAGATAAACGAGCTGCACCGAAGGCCCCGATCAACGAGAATATCTCGGCACGTGAGGTTCGTTTAATTGGGGCTGAGGGTGAGCAGCTTGGGATTGTGTCAATTGAAGACGCGCTTCTTAAGGCTGAAGAGGCCAAACTGGATCTGGTGGAAATCTCCGCCGATGCAGTACCCCCTGTTTGCAAACTGATGGACTACGGCAAATCGATCTTCGAGAAGAAGAAGCAGGTTGCTGCCGCCAAGAAGAATCAGAAGCAGATCCAGGTTAAAGAAATCAAGTTTCGTCCAGGGACGGAGGAAGGGGATTACCAGGTAAAACTACGCAACCTGGTACGTTTCCTGAGTGACGGGGACAGGGCCAAGATCTCGTTGAGATTTCGCGGTCGTGAGATGGCCCACCAGGAGCTGGGGATGGAGCTGTTGAAGCGGGTTGAAGCTGACCTGCTCGAATACGGCTCGGTCGAACAGCATCCTAAGATGGAAGGACGCCAGCTGATCATGGTCATCGCCCCGAAAAAGAAGAAATAACCACCAGGGCACGGCAGGCCTTGCGGTTATGTTTATCAACTGAATGCGGAGTATCCGAACATGCCAAAGATGAAGACTAAAAGTGGTGCAGCTAAGCGGTTTCTGAAAACCGCGAATGGCATCAAGCACAAGCACGCTTTCAAGAG